>WNGJ01000173.1_pt1 | contig 52711 bp, 57 predicted proteins | sample 5400611 | NCBI WGS metagenome assembly WNGJ01 (sample SAMN13153375, study PRJNA577476) | soil metagenome | isolation source: 40 cm soil or saprolite under Garry oak tree replicate 1 | place: USA:California | collected 2016-06-15 | reverse complement strand
TCCGTTGCTCCTCATTTCTCAGGGACAACCTTTGCTCGCACAAGAGCTTTTTCCTTTTCGATCATGTTTTCTGCTCCACTCTCGTCTCTTTGCCTCCTTGCTTACTAGAAATCTTTACACACAATTCGGGATGGCATCGCCATTTGGCTAACATATTCTCTCAGAATGTCACGTACTAGCTCCTCACTTTGCCGAAGGAACTCCCGTGCAGCCTGACCAGGAGGAGCATCCTTGCTATCCTTTTTTAATTCAGCTAGAATCTTGCTTCCATGAACGATTTTGCTACGAGCGTTGTATAAGTCCTGAAGTTGTGACTTTGTCACTTTTGGGTCTCTGCTCTTGGAAAGTAACGCGGCTCCACGCAAGGCAAATTTATAAGAAAGTTCTTTGTCTTCACCTGCAAGTAAACAACTCTCTAGAGCAATAGTAAGATCGATGATTCTGTCCTCATTACTTTCCCGATTATATGCTTGATTAAAGCGCCGAAGCGCCAGTGCCAGGCCACCACGTTGAGCTTGCGAATTGAGATGTTGCAAGGAGGCAAAGAGGTTCTTGACTTGAGCTAGTTCTGCTTCTGTGATGTTGTATTCATTTCCACTTTGACGAACAACGAAATCATGGGTTCGCGTAATCATTGGAGTTGACATTAGCATAGAACGCAACTCGCTGCTCTCGAATATCGCTGGCGCGCCAACATCTCCTGCTTTGGTGAGACGTAGTGCTGTTAAAACATCCATTGCCTCCTCGTTGACTTCCTCCGTACTATATTCTTTATTTTGCTCTTGCAAACGTGTGCGCGCCAGCTTGTACTTTGATTGAAGAAAAGCATTGAACTCTATTGGGTTTTTAACGTTTGGATAGTAGTCTACATCGCTATTCCATACCTGTGTTTTCTCTTCCGGGGTAAACGAGCTTAGGGCAAGATACGTACCCAAAGTGACTTCATGCTGTACATCACTGCTGAAGTTGAGTAAAGGAATGATAGTCTCATAACGTGTATATGGTGCAGTCCAAACATCTCTGTAGCGATGATAGCTTTCTAATAGCTGATCTCGTGTTGGGTCTAGTGTATCATGCCTCTCGATAACATCTCTTATGACTTCTAAGAACCTCCACCTGATAGCTAATATGGTTCCGTATGCGAATATAGCAGGAGATACGGTATGTTCTGGCTGCTGAAAAAGTTTTAGTAACTCTGGCTCCTCCTCTCTGAATATCTGGAACTGATAAGACAGCAGCAATTTGCTGTAATCATTCTTTGTTTGTATAGTAATATGTGCAGATGAGCCACTCGGCGGAATTGTAGTCGAAACTGTATGTATGAGGTATAGCGATACATTCTTTGTTTGTATAGTAGTAGGTACAGACGAGCCTTCACCAAAAATAGCATAGTAACGCATCTGCACAGGTACTCCACCTATGGGTTCCACCAAAGCCTTTAAACGAGTAAGGACTGTTTGTGCGAATGCATAAAAGAGGTTGTCTTGCTGCTCAGAAACTTCCTGGTCCTGATCCCCCATTAAAATAACCCTCTAACAGCTATGATGGCTCGATCTACCTTCAATGATATTTGTCTATCCTGCTTGATCTTTTTTCTCAAATTGTATGAACCTACGACTTTGCATTGCTAGTATACCCTAGTTCGGCTTTAGCAACAATGAGAATGGAAAGCAAATAAATTTGATATGGCTCAAAATTTCCGAACACTGCTGTAGCGGTAGTTTGTTGATTCGGGGCATGCCGCATCTTTGCTCTTCTACTCATGGCTGCTTGCGCCTGGATTCTCCGCATGTGAATGAACAGAGATTGGCCGCTCTAACTTGAGGAAAATGCTCATGTCAACAAACTACCGGTAGTGCTCCGTTCGTTAAATGCAGTGAAAAAAGGAATTGGCTTGCAGAGCCAACTCATGTAGTTTTTACGTTGCGTTTTTGTTACCGGCGGATTTAACGAACGGAGCAGTAGCCTAGAAAGGAGACGCATCGAACAAGAATTTGAGATTTAAACGCATCGTGGTTGTTTACTAATACCTACTCCACCCCTCGTGTTTAGGGTCGCGCCTGGTGCTGCTAACTCGCCAGAGCCGCGACCCTCCCCTTACTACGGTAAGCCTCGCTATACACAATATTTATCCATAAGCACTACATACTCGGACGTAGACGGCTCATAGGTTACAAGCACACACCTGCCCTTGAAGAAGGCATTATATGGCATCTGGCAATCTTGTCCTAGGGTCGGTGCATCATAGTCATCAATCTCCCCACTGGCGTTCTGAGCAGCCCCCACGCTACTGTAGACTCCTAGCCACATTTGGGCAGCACAGCTTGGCATATGCTGGCCTTCTGTATTCGTTGGGTCAGTAAAGTAGGCTTGCGAAGTCGATGCAATGGTGATCGTGTTTTCTGCTGGCTTTACTGTGCTATAAGGATTGCTGAAATCGTTATAGCTATCCAAGTACTGCGTGACCGTCTTGGTGTAGTCTATACCCGCTGTTGGCAGGCCATTGGCGGTGTAATCCTGCATGATAGTCATTGCCGTGTAGTTGGTAGGTAGCGGGGTGGCTGTAGGCGTTGGTGTAGGGACACTGGCAGTTGCAGTATCCGCCGCTCGTTGAGTTGCGCCAACCTGCGCCGCTTCTGTAGCACCAGGATCAATGTGAGTAACGGGTGTAGGCTGTTTGGAGAGAGCAACGTTAGGAACAACGATCAATGTGACGAGAGCAACGACCATGAGTACAGGTACGCCTATGTGCCACCAGGGTCTTCTCGTCGTAGGTGGAGGCGGTGGTATCGGCGGTATACCTGTTTGTGTTGACTCGTAACGGCTATAATCCGCTGGTTGAGTTGGTTTGGTCATGGGTGTGACCTTTCTTACCTCTATTTAGCTTTCAACCAGTTTTCTGCAAGCATCCCAACATGCTTCAGACCCTTTGGTGTCAGAGTACACACTCCTTTGCTATATGCTATCAAACCGTACCGATAAATGGGATGTAGCAACGCTGCCTTCGTCTTGCCAGGCCATACAGACCACTTTATTTTCGTATGCTTATCTGCATAAACTGTTCTCAAGCCACGCACATAATGCACTGGCCTCAAATCGGCAGGTGTTAACTTGTCTTTCAACATTTCTCCAACACGATCAACAATCTGGTCTTTTGTCGCTGCTCCCCCTAGCTGTGCTAAGGCAATTAATGCGTACTCTCTAAGCGTCTCTGTGTTCGTCTCATCTGGATTGATTGCCCTTGTCATGTGCTTATCTCCTTATATTGATCATGATGGCAACAGGTAGGTGTTATCATAGAGCGCCCATGCGCCAACAGGATCGAGGTTCTCCCACACAAACTTGCGTTCTGTCTCTTGCTTGAGCAGCGCCCATGCCAGATCACCCACAAATTGCTTACCGTATTTATCTTGCAGCAAGACCTGAAGATTAACAGTAACCTGTGCAAGTGTAGGGTCGCTTGCCCATGCGTCTTTTTCCAGGTAAAAGATGCATTTCTTTGCCCTATCGTTATCAAAAACATCCGTTTCGTGGCTTTCATCTGCCGTGATCACAACCGTCTGCCCACGAGCCACTACCGTTATTTCATTGCTGACAATAAAACAGTACGAAACGGTGTCGCTATCGGCTGGAATAGCGTTTGTTATGTGCTGCTGTACGTTTGGTGCCTGAGTGGGTGCAACTGTAGGGGGAATGGTGGATGATGTCACGGTAGTTGCCACCGGAGGCGCATCTGATGGGTATGCTGGTCCTTCCGTTCCACATGATGACACGCTAAGCAAACCTGCACTAAGCAGGAGTAGAATAAAATGTCTTTTCATGTGTTCTCTCCTTTATTGGAGCCTCAAACATGCAATATTGCACGTTCTGTGCTGTTTATTATATCACTTCACCTGTATGAACTACGCGATTCCGGTCAGCCAGGATAGCGTTTAACTCTGACCAGAGATAGCCGCTATACAGTTTATCGAAGAAAGCTGAAGAGCAGCATTACTACTCCGCTGCTTTTCGGGGTAAAATAAGAAGAACTCTTCCATGTATACCGGAAGGCTTCTACCTAACAATAGGGACGATCCGTCCCTATGTTTGAAACCCGTTGCTTCTAAACTGTCGATTTGGCTATGCTTTATTCGTCGTTCTAATAGAGGGAGCGAAACTGATCGCCCCGAAAAAATATTCATGCAATTTAGAAAGAGGTAACTGATGCGCTACTTACTGCTGATCTATCAAGATGAGGCTGCTCATGCCCAGTGGAGCCAGGAAGAGCTAGCGGCCGAATACGAAGCTTACAATGCCTTTGGACCCGAGGCCCAGAAAATAGCCCCAATGCAGGTCGGGGAGGCGCTCTTGCCTACCAAGACTGCGACAACTATACGGGTGCGTGATGGCAAGACACTGACGACGGATGGCCCTTTTGCCGAGACGAAAGAGCAGCTTGGAGGCTTTTACCTCTTCGACTGTCAGGACCTCGACCAGGCCATCGAGCTCGCGGCGAAGATTCCCGCAGCCACCGATGGGTCCATTGAGATCCGGCCAGTCATGGAATTTGAGTAATACCTGTTAAGAGGGAAATGGATACAACGCACCGGCTCGTAGCAGACACCTTCCGCCAGGAATCAGATCGCATCCTCGCTGCCTTGATCAGTAGCGTGAGGGACTTCGAGTTAGCCGAGGATGTGCTTCAAGACGCGCTGCTTGTTGCGCTTGAACGCTGGCCTGTTGACGGAATCCCTAAAAATCCGGGTGCCTGGATTACTACCACGGCGCGGCGTAAGGCTATCGACCGCCTGCGCCGTGAGAGTACATTGGCTCGCAAACAAGCGATTCTTCAGGGGCTGGTCGAGCAGGAAGAGCAGAAAGGAACAGCGGAGATGGAGGACCGTTCGATCCCTGATGAGCGGCTCAAACTGATGTTCACCTGTTGCCACCCGGCATTGGCGTTGGAAGCACAGGTTGCGCTGACATTACACACCCTGGGCGGGCTGTCCACCCCCGAGATCGCCAGCGCTTTCCTGGTCCCTCTCCCTACTATGGCGCAGCGCCTGGTACGAGCCAAGCGCAAGATACGGGATGCTGGCATCCCGTATCGTGTACCACCAACAGATGTCATAGGCGAACGCGTTGACGCGGTACTCTGCGTCCTCTACCTCATTTTCAACGAGGGGTACACGGCCTCATCTGGCAACGACCTGATTCGACGGGAGCTCTGTGACGAAGCCATCCGGCTCACCCGCGTGCTAGCAACGCTGCTTGTCCAGGAATTACTGTTCACCGAAGTCCCGGAAGCATTAGGACTCCTGGCGTTACTGCTGCTGCATGACTCGCGGCGCACGGCGCGTGTCGGACTGCAGGGAGAACTTATCCTGCTGGAAGAGCAAGATCGTTCTCTCTGGAACCAGGACGAAATCCAAGAAGGCGTGGCCACCTTAGAGCGGGCGCTGCGGATGAAGCAGCCCGGCCCATACCAGATCCAGGCGGCTATCAGCTCTTTGCATGCCCAGGCGCAGCGCCCTGAGGATACCGATTGGGTACAAATCGCTGCATTGTATAGGGAACTTCTGCGCATGACGCCTTCGCCCGTAATCGAACTGAACCGGGCCGTGGCTATAGCCATGGCGGATGGTCCTTTACATGGCCTTGCATTGCTTTATCGACCTGAATTGAGAAATGCCCTGGGCGAGTATTATCTGTTTCACGCTGCTCGTGCTGATCTACTGCGGCGTGCGGACCGGATGAGTGAGGCGAGCAGTGCCTATGCCCAGGCGCTAGACCTCTGTCACAATGAGCGAGAACGCGCTTTTCTAAATCGCCGCCTGGTTGAGGTCTCACAGCAAATATCACGGAGAGTTCAAGACGAATCCTGAAACACTTGCCCGATACCATGGATGCAGGTCGGCTCGCGCTCTAGTCTGATGCCGCTGGCGTTGTCCACAATCCTGGCCCTATCCCATTTCCCCCACCTGGCGCAGCTAGCTCCAGGTGCTGGTAGGCCAGGCGTGTGGCAATGCGGCCGCGCGGTGTGCGCGCAATGAAGCCAAGCTGCAGGAGATATGGCTCATACACATCCTCAATCGTCTCGGTATCTTCACTGGTGCTGGCTGCAAGTGTGTCCAACCCGACCGGTCCGCCGTCGAACTTCTGGATGATCGTAAATAGCAGGTTGCGGTCGGTCTGATCGAGACCTATATGATCAACTTCCAGCGCATCGAGCGCCGCTTTAGCCACCTCCAGCGTAATCACGCCATCCGCTCTCACCTGCGCATAGTCGCGTACGCGCTTGAGCAAGCGGTTAACTATACGCGGCGTGCCACGAGCCCGGCCAGCAATCTCTTCGATCCCTTCCTCGTCTGCCGGTACATTGAGAATACGCGCCGAGCGGGTCAAGATCTGTTTGAGGGCGCCAGGGTCATAGTATTCCAGGCGGTAGATGGCTCCGAAGCGGTCGCGTAGTGGCGCCGTCAGTGCACCTGCTCGCGTGGTAGCTCCCACGATAGTGAAAGGCGGTAGCGAGAGACGCAGCGACCTGGCGCCTGGCCCCTTGCCGATTACCACATCAATCGCGAAGTCCTCCATAGCCGAATAGAGGCGCTCTTCAACTGCGCGCGCAAGACGGTGTATTTCATCGATGAACAGCACCTCACCCGCCTGCAGCGAGGTCAAAATAGATGCCAGGTCGCCCGCATGTTCAATCGCCGGGCCTGAAGTGGTCTTCAAACTGACGCCCATCTCTACGGCGATGATATTGCAGAGGGTAGTTTTGCCCAATCCTGGCGGTCCATACAACAGCACATGATCGACCGACTCATTGCGACGTCGTGCAGCCTCCAAAAGAATGCTCAGGTTCTCCTTGATTTTCTCCTGCCCAATGTATTCAGCCAGGCGCCGGGGGCGTAGACTGCCCTCGATGGCCTGCTCTTCGTCGCTCAACTTTGGCGAGACAAGTCGATCGCTCATGATGTACTCCTGCTGACTGAAACGAGTGTTCTATGATTGACTTGCTCTATTATATCAAAGTTGGAGGCTAGCGTCGAGAGGATTTTGAACTTTACTGGCCTGTTTTGTGGCCTTCTTCTTTGTGGTGCTTCATCACCGTGCGCGCGGCAACCTCCTCCGCTCTGTCTCCGTAGCGGCCGCTTTTCTTTGCTGAGTCCTTTATGTGCTCATACATGCGCTCTTCTTTTTCGCCTACCCCGCTCAAGGGCTTTTCTTTCTTTTTCTTTGGCATAAATGGACCTCTTTCTCAACACTTTCAATCAAATGCTAAGCCACTCCTATACGATTCACACGATTACGTGAATAAAAAGGTGACAGTTTAGTGGGCCCTTGTGAAGATACAACCCCCTCCAGCGACGCAATCATCTCTATAGAACGCTGCCTGTTTAATTCATTCTCGACGAGCTTGCAACATAATTATCGGCTGCAGTGCCCCACCAAGATCACGCCTGTCCTGGACCCGGAAACCTGCTTCGGCTACGGTATGTTCAGTGTCGCGATTCCAGTGGCAATTGCCGGCCAGTATCTTCGTCACTGGTGTAACTATATCCTGTAAATGCGCCGCAATGGCTCCTTGAGCGCGTACATGCTCTATTAGCAGTAACATGCCACCAGGCTTGAGTACACGTCGAATCTCGCTTAATCCAAGCAGGGGGTCTGTGACGGAGCAGAAAACCAGCGTTGCCACTGCACTTGCAAATGTCTCGTTGGCGAAGGGCAAGGCCTCCACTGGCGCTTGTGTGAGAGTTATAGGTACTTGCGCTGATTTCAAACGCTCGCGCGCATAGCGCAACATAGCCGAATCCGGTTCGATTGCTTCTACTCGCTCGACTTGTAATGGGTTGTAAAACGCGAAGTTGAGTCCATTCCCTGCTCCTATTTCCAGGACGAGGCCCCAGGCCTGTCCGATGATCTCTTTACGCAGGGGCTCCATGAAACTACGCTCAGATCCGCTGCGGGAAAGCCGCTCGTACGCAGCCGCGAAAATTCGGTGGGAGGTAGTTTTTGCTTTCCCGGCATCCATCGGTGTAATCTCGCTCATGAGTTGTTTCTCACGCTTTCTCTAAATTGACAGGCCTTTATGCACCGTGCTAGTATCTGAGTACTTATTAGACAATGATATCACAAGACTTAGCCATTCATACTAGCTTCGGTGAAGAAGTAGGGCTTTAGGAGGAGAACCGTGCATGCCACGCATACCACCCATTGATAACATACAATTTCCGCAGGAGGAACCAGCATTCTTTGCCAACATGTCCACCCTTTTTCGCACCATGGCTCACCGGCCAGAACTTATGCAGCTTAGCATGCAGTTGTTGCAGGCAGCTATGCGTACTGGAACCGTTGAACCGGCGTTGAAGGAATTACTGGCGGTGCGCGTCTCCCAGGTTAATCATTGTTATTACTGAATGGCAGCTCATACTGCCTTGGCAAGGCAGTTGGGTGTAAGCGAAGAGTTGCTGGACGCGCTCTTCCATATTGATACACATCGTGATCTCTTCACCGCTCGTGAATTGGTGGCATTGCGTTTTGCCGAAATTATGACCACGGGTGCCCGTGATATAGATGAAGCATTGTGGGATGAACTACAGGCGCACTTCGACGATGGCCAGATCGTTGAGATCGCTACAGTGATTGGACTGTTCAACTTCTTTAATCGTTACGCTGATGCGCTGCAGATTCTCCCAGCAGAAGATACAACAGGGGAATGAGATATGCCCACAACCGAAGAAAATTTGGCGGCTTTGCTGCAGGATTTACAGGAATTGGCGACCTATCTGCATGGCCGTGGTGATAAGTCTTTGGCGCTTTCCAAACAGTTTGAGGAAAACGCGAAGCAAGACTCCTCCAATAGGGAATTTGATCTGCGCCAGGCAACCATGCTGGATTATCAGCACCATATCTGGCACGAAATCGGCAACCTGGTCGACAAACTCATTAAAAAATATGACAAAAAATAGGGACGCGAAAATTCGCGCCCCTATGAGGTCCTACTAGTTGCCGCTCTTGGCCTTGGTGTAGGTATCTGTCAGCTCGTTCTTGGTGCGCGCATACAGATCGCGGCCCTGTGACAGCGCATCCGTCGCACGAACTCGAATCTGGTCACCCAATCCAGTAGAGCGGTCGCGCAGCATGATGCCCTGCTCGTTAAGCTGTGCTCGCGTGGCCTCTCCCGACTGTGGGGCCATGATTAATCCCACGGCTATCCCCAGCGCAAATCCTACAACTAAGCCAATTACAAACTTCATAGCTCACCTACATCCTTTCAAAACAGCAGAGAAACTATGCTCAGCTAGCACTATACAAAAATGACCGGAACGTTTTCCGGTCATTGACCGCAATGTAGAATTGACCGATTAGAATACAGGTTCATTCAGAACCTGCCCTACGAGGGTAAGCAGGTCCTCCAATTCAAACGGTTTATGTACGAGGTGAACCCGCTGGTAAAGTATGGGATCACTCGATATCATCGTGGCTACCTCTTCGGCCTCAAGCACTGCCGCAGTGTAGACAATGACAGGGATTTCGGCTGTCACCGCGTCTTTTTTCAACTGTCTCAACACATCTTGCCCGGAGACATTGCCCAGCTTCAGGTCAAGTATCAACAAATCCGGCAACAGGGCTTTCATCTGTGTGAAAGCGTCTTTACCATTTTGCAGGATCGAGACCTGGTACTGTTCGTCTTCCAGTATGCGACGCATCAAAGAAAGTAACTGACTCTGGTCGTCAATAATAAGTATTTGTTTTCCCACAAGTAATTGGCGCTTTGCCCCAACCCGGTGCTGGGGAGAAGACACCCCTCCTGTTAACAATACGAGCACTACCTCAGGAACGGATACAAAATACCCCATCACTACATTGCCAGCTTCGTGTGGATGCGACGCCTTGAATCCTCAGCAAATCAATCGGCAATGCTACCCGCTCTCGACCGAAACGGAGAGTAGAGGCGCGCTATTCAGGGATAAGTACCGGTACCACAGTAGTGTATCACGTCAATCCTCAACACACAAGATCAATTACCGGGTAAAATAGGGCTTTTAAGCAATATTAAGGTTTTGAGAACGAGTTGTGATGCCGTTAAGGAGAGGCTTTTTCATGGAGATGAGCGCGGGGTGAATCGGCCCCTTGACGTCCCGGTAATAGTCTTCGAGGCTTGACGGCTCGTGATATACTTGGTTTGTGCATGACCGCGTAGCTCAGTTGGCAGAGCAATCGACTTTTAATCGATTGGTCGAGGGTTCGAGTCCCTCCGCGGTCATTTAGATCTCCTAATCCTTCGCCCAGCGAACATTCTTTTCCTGCTTGTTTGCTGTTATCCTTTTCCCCCTTCTAGAAGCGTCTTACAAGTACACAGGGTACCTGGCATAATTGCCCAATACCATTTGTTTTTCATATTGCATTTAGAGGAGATCTAATTCGTGGCAGTTGATCAAGTACGGACAGGCGATCCATTCGCCTTTCTTTATCCTTTTGAATTCATGCGCCTCACGACTTTTCGCAAGAGCGGCGTCCCAGTTCCAACCACAGTCTGGTTTGCGCCTGATCTTGATTCGCAGGACAAACTCTACGTGATGACATCCGCCGTCACCAGTAAGCTCAAGCGCATTCACAACAATGGCCGTGTAGTATTAGCTCCATCCGACCGTATTGGTAATCTGTTAGATGGACAGCACCAGGTAGGAGCATTTGCTCATGAGCTTCCCTCCACTGACCATCAGCGCGCTATCTCTGCACTGTCGTATAAATATGGTGCGCAGTTTGATGCAGTTATCGCGCGAGCCCCATCAGACCAGACAAGAACCTACATCGAGATTGAGCCACTCTCAAAGTAATCTTAGAGAGCTAGCAGCTATAATGCTGCTGGCTCTGTTTTCTGCTCTCGTGTATTTCATCCGTTTACGTCGCATGTGCGCTCGCAGATGCGCAAAGATTTCGCCAACGATTTCAGTTTTACTATCACTCTTGAGGGTATCCGTTTATAGCAAGCCACGCGGGATGTCAGTACAGATTATGAACGACCCTCATCTGCATGTTTTTCGCTTCGAGCTTCGCCTAACAGCCGTTGAAACGTCAGTAAAAACTCATCCAGGTCGAAGGGTTTCTCAAAAGCCGTGATCTGGCGTTTTTCGATTTCAGGTCGGAGCGCTTCAAGCCTGACCGCCGTCACCAGGATAGCCGGAATAGCTTCCAGTCCAGGGGTGGCATGCAGCAGGTCATAGAGTTCCAGGCCATTCATGCCTGTGAGTCGATAGTCCAAAATAAATAAGTCAGGCTTTATCCCTTTCACAAAGTGTATGGCCTGGGAAGCGTCCGGTACGAGGTAGTAGTGATAAGCGGTGGCCGTTGAAATCAGCAACGCTATAAACTCGCGGGTGTCTACATCATCCTCAACGACCAGAATAGTCTTCGCGGTGGTTTGTTGCTCTGCGGGAAGCGGTTCGTTGCTCTGTTCTTGTAGCATACCATCACCTCTCTTATTTCGGTCACTACCAAAATACTGCTCAATGTAGTGATGCCTTTCACTGCCATTTCGGGTCATGTCGAAATGGCAGTGAAAGGCATCAAGGCTCTTCCGTACTCAAGTATAGCATACTGGTGTGGAAAGAAAAAACGAGAACTGATGAAAGTACCAGGGCTTCTCACAAGTCGCTCTGCTTGGCAGCAAGCCCCCCACCCCAGAGGAAAAAGACGTTTGAGAAGCCCTGATGAAAGTACTGGCACGTCGGGTGAACTCACAGTGCTTCGGTGGTTGTTTCGTGTGAAGGAGGTGGTCTATGGTTCAAGCAAAGGTGGTCAACTATCATCTCTTCAATAACGAAAGAGAGCTATGCTTCGTGCTATATCGTAAGGGCCGTATTTTGGCCCTTTTGTGTCTTGTCGAGCTTGTTCTAAATTTGGCGATTGCTGGTATTAAAGCTGAGGGAGTTGATTTATCGGCTCCCTCAGCTTTTGAGGTCACTGTTCATGACGAGGCTCATGACGCTTTCATGACACTTCTTCTTTATACTAGTGGCAGAGAGGACGAGGCGCCTCAGTTGTCTCTTGGCCCCAAAACCCGTCGGCTGAGTATTTGCGTGAGGAAATGCCCTCCTTTGCCTCACGGATGAAGTAAGTAGAGTAGGAGCCGAGAGCGTGTCACTCCGAGTTCACCGGGAAGGTGTGATGCCTGCCAGGAGGCACGTTCTCGATGTCCACCTTTGGAGGAAGTCATGCAACAGCAAGCAATACAAGAGGCGATACTCCCCTGGAAATAGCACTATATGTTACGTTGTGCTCTAAATGCTGCTATTTCCATGGACTCTGGTGCGCGCCAGCGCATGAATTACTGCTGGCAAACCAACTCGAAGGCATCTTTGAGACCTTAGGAGAGGGTGTCATTGCCTGTGATCGTGAGGGGAAGATCTTACACATCAATGCAGCCGCCCTCACGCTCTTTGAAGTGGCCTCCGCATCCTTTTGTAGAGGGACATACTGCCAGCAGTTTCTTCATTCCTATCAGATAGGTGCCGAGCAACCTCCAGCCCTCTCACTGGAGCCATGGCTCATGAGCCTCTTCAGTGATGGAGAGGAGACAACCGGTCAACAAGAAGCCATCATTGTGCTACAGGTTCCCTCCGGGCGAAAGGTCTACGCCAAAATGCGCTGCTTCTCCGTCGGCTTCCCCATGCCTGATGCACAGCAACATGCTGTCGCAACGGTCTATGCGTTCCATGATATCACGCGGCGCTATCGGAAAGCACTCCATCTCCAACGCGTCCAGCAGGCCGTGTCGCGCCTGCAAGAAGCCATCGCGCATCTTCCCGAGCATCTGAATTTCGCTGCCCCTGAAGGACTCTTCCTCTTGTCGCCCCCAGTGCTCTTCGTGACGCGGCAGCTTGTTGACGTGATCGGTCAAGTCCTGGTCCGTCGGCATGTCGCGCTTTGGGCTTTTGGGTCTCCGGCAGGTTGTGCGCATTATGCCATGGGAAGTGGCTTCACCTGGGAGCAAGAACAGGCCCAGCGGGAAAGTAGCGGGCACTTCTTGCTCTCAGAGTTTTTCGACGAAACGGTGCTTGCTCGCCTCTCTGCCAACCAGGAGGTGATACTTCCAACTGATCGCCTGCGCCGCGTGCCCAGGATCCGAGCGGAATTTGGCAGCGAGAATTTCCTGGCAGTTCCTCTTTTTCTTGAGAAGCGGCTGGCAGGAGCGCTTTTCATCGCCAAGGCTGGTGTTGACAGCGCGTACACGCCAGAGGAGATCGAACTGGTGAAAGCCGTCGCGACGCAGACCGTGCTTGTCATTGAATGCCTGCGCTGCTTGTCTGAGCAGGCTCAGACGCGGGCCAGAGCACTGGCGCAAGCAGAAATGCAGCGCCTCACCACTGACTTCCTCAACCTGGCCAGTCACGAACTGAACACGCCTCTGACTGTCATCAAAGGCAATCTTCAAGTAGCACAGCGCCGTCTCACCACGTTGAAGCGCCAGCTAGTGGAACAGCACGAGCGCATGGGTGAGCAACTTGAGCAGGTCCAGTCCCCCATAGCGTCTGCCGCTCAGAGTGCCCGTCTTCAGGAGCGCATCATCAAGGATCTGCTCGATGACGCGCGTATTCAAGCCAATACCCTCGAGTTGTACCTGAAACGCTGCGATCTGATAGCGCTGCTCAGAGCAGCCGTTGCCGAGGGGCAACGGTCAGCGCCTGAGCGCACGATTGTTCTGCATATCCTGTCTCAGGAGCAAGTGGTGCCCATCGTGGCCGATGCCGAGCGGATCACCCAGGTCATCACCAGCTACCTGGCCAATGCCCTCAGCTATGCGCCTGCTGATCAGTCGGTAACCGTGCAATTGACGGTGGAGGATGTGGTAGCTCGTGTCTCGGTCCATGATGAAGGACCGGGTATCGCATGTGAAGAGCAAGGGCGCATCTGGGAGCGCTTCTCTTCTACCAGAGAGATGACAGGACACCATGAGCCTGAGCTGAGCTTAGGATTAGGCTTATATCTGTGCCAGGCGTTCATTGAGCGTCATCATGGGAGCGTTGGGGTTCAAAGTGAACCTGGTCATGGTGCGACCTTCTGGTTCACCTTGCCCATTGAAGCATCTGTGGGAGGTGAAAGGTGATCGATGCAGGGGAACTCTGAATAGACGATATCAGAGCACGTCGGCGTTCCTGCTGCATGCCGCTATTGGAGCCTACTCTTCATCGCAAGCAAGCTATTAGCTAGATAGTGCCGAGGGAGAGATTTGAACCGACTTGTCCGTCGCCGTTTTCTGAGTACTGTAACGTTTCCTGGACGGCTATGGTATCATAGGTGAGAGAACTACCAAAAACCTGATTTTGCTCAAGTTCATGAGCCACCGATGGCAACTTCAATGGGAGCGGTCGTTTGAAACAACATCTTTCAGCAGCACACACGAGCCAGGACGCTGTTGCACCGACGCCGCACAAGAGTGGCCCGCGCTTGCAGGGACGCTGGCTTGCAATCGCACGAGCGGTGTGGATTGTGCTTGCGCTGTTGCTACTTGCCAATTTCCTAGCAAGCATTCCAGCCTCCTATATCCAACTTCGTACTATCTGTACTAACTCGACTTTCGGGCGCTGCAATATCTGGCAGCTGACGCCAGCGAACACGCAGGCGCTCCATCGCCTGGGCCTTTCTCTCGACACGTATGCCGTGTACACGCTCACACTTGATGTGATCGCTTCCCTCGTGTTCCTGGTGGTGGGTGCCGTAATTTTCTGGCGCAAGTCTGATGAGTGGATGGGTCTCTTCGTCTCGCTCGTGTTGGTGATCTTTGGCTCATTGGGTATCTCGGACTCGCTCGCCGGAACATTCATCACAGCGCAGACTCCTGGTGCTGTCAAGCTGTTGTATCTCCTGCTCATCCTCCAGTGGCCTGCGCTGGGTGCCTTGTTGTTGACATTTCCGACAGGACGGTTTGTCCCGCGCTGGAGTTGGGTAGTGGTGCTCTTCTGGCTACTTCAGGATTGGTTCTTCAGCTTTGGTAATATCGGGAACTGGCCGCTGGTGCTCATCGCAGCCGATCTCCTCCTCCTGTTGGGAAGTACTGTGGGCATCCAGGTCTATCGCTATCTGCGCGTCTACAACCCGGTGCAGCGCCAGCAGACCAAGTGGCTTGTCTATGCCTTTAGCGTGATCGTGGTGCTGTTAGTCCTTCATCTCGCCATTGCTGGACTCGTGCCAGCGTTCAACCAGCCCGACTCGCCCGATCGCTTAACCAGAGCAACCATGACTATCATCTTCTTTCTGCTTATTCCGCTCTCCATTGGTATCGCCATTCTTCGCTACCGGCTGTGGGATATTGATGTCATCATCAACCAGACGCTGGTCTATGGCACACTAACTGCGCTGCTGGCCCTGATCTATGCGGGTCTGGTGATTGGCTTACAATTCCTCTTGCATGGACTGACCGGGCAAGCAGCAGAGAACCCACTGGCGGTAGTGGCCTCGACTTTAGTGATCGCTGCGCTATTCAATCCCCTGCGCCGGCGTATTCAGGTGTTCATCGATCGTCGCTTCTATCGTCGCAAGTATGATGCAGCGCGCACGCTGGAAGCTTTCAGTGCCACCCTGCGCAATGAGGTGGACTTGAACCGGTTGAGTGAGCAATTGGTGGCAGTGGTTCAAGAGACGATGCAGCCAACATTTGTCTCACTATGGTTGCGCAAGTCCGAACACGAGGGCCAGCTACATACGATGTAGGAGACAATAGAGGTGTTCAAAAAAGAGACCACGAGTACAGCTACTCGTGGTCTCGAAACTTCAACTGCTCACAGGTCGTCTATTGTGCTTATGTCGTCGTCAGACCACCTTGTAGATCACTACGAAGCGGCTTCATTCGAGTTTGGGCTATATGTCCCCGTTGAATTTGAAATGGCATATACCCAGGGAAGGCTCTGTTGACTTTGAACCTGGTGTGGTAAAAGGGATTCACTCCACTTGCGCTGAATGCCCTTGCTTTTTGGTTAAGCTGTACATGAAGCTGTAGACAGAAATAGTTGAATATCAAAGTTTTATGCTGTGGGGAAACAGAAGGCTTAGGTATTTTTGGTAGCGCATGCGGAATATGGTGTGAGTTGTCCACTGTCCCTTATTTACTCATGTTTTGTGTCGAGTGTTTCAGATACTGGACAACTCATTATATGTGACTTTTTACGTATGCAATACGTGTCTCTAGATGAAGAAGATAAAGAAGTTGTTTACGTCTACTAGCAGGCATTGGAACGTATAAACACAATAGAGCCGCTACTCTACCATGCCCATGCATGGCAAGAGCGCGAGAGTAAGGAGAAAACCTATGGTCATGAGTGAACACTCAGCAGTAGTAGGCGTCTTTACAGACTACGAACAGGCAGAGCAAGCCATCAATGAACTTCGACGTGTGGGATTTAGCGATGACGAGATCAGCGTTTCGCGAGGCGGGGCCGCGACCGGTGGCGTTATCGAGAGTCTCAAGGGTTTGTTTACCAAGCAAGAACCAACGGCTCTCACGACTGCGGATGATTTCATCCGCGTGGGTGTGCCGGAGCAAGATGCAAGCTACTATCAGAGTGAATTAGCTGCTGGGCGCACGATTGTGGTGGTGAGGGCTACTGGCCTGCAGCAGGAAGCATTAGGGATTCTGCGTCATTACGGAGCTTATGACGCCACGACGCGCCAACCCTAAGGCTCAAGCAGGAACCTCTACTCCTCACACTGCATCGGCAGGTACGATCCCAAGGTCCGGTGTGAGACCGATGACTCCATGCTGTCCCCACACAGGCCTCGCGAACCAGACATTGGGTCACGGCAAATCGGCATGTGAGCTCAACGAAACGGCGAGTGACCACAGTGCCGTGGTCCTTTTACACAGGGAGGCTTCTAGCGCTCTCCCTGTGTATGATGCGTGAGATACATGTAACTTGTTACTCCTTCCCCTATCCGCGCTCACCGATCTTGCTCCCATCGCCAGCGCTTTTAGCACAGGCGAGCATCCTGAACTACACTCCAGCGCTCAATTAGGTCAAGGATGTTGTAAGATAATCTCATAGTGTTCTTCTCTATGAAACGGCGGGACGAATTCAACTGTGAAATACTTGCGAGGGGTTGTGAGAATACAGGAGTACCCACATGGACAATAATCAGGCGACCATAAGGTGGTCAGAGCTAGCTGGTATAGCAGTAGTCAGTCTTGCCGATGGCAAGAAAGTTGGGACGGTCGATGATTTTTACTTCGATCCAGCGAATTCTACTATCTATGCGCTACGAGTGAAGACCGGCATGTTTGGTCACAAAGCGCTCAAAGTCGCGAATATCAATGGTATCGGACAGCATGCAATCACCACGGCAAACGAAGAGCTGATAAGCAAGGAGTCAGAGGATCCAAAACTTTCTTCATTACTTCTTGGCCACAATCTGCTTTCCTATAAGATATTGAGCGCAGGTGGGACCATCGTAGGTACTGTTGGTAATGTGCTGCTCGATACCAGTGTTCCCACTGCACTACGCATCGTTGCTTTTGAGCTTTCCGGTGGTTTACGCGAACGCCTGGGTGGCCGCTATCCGACATTTGGCTCAAACCAGGTCATGCGCTACGGTCGGGATGTGCTTGTTGTTTCCGATGAGGTAGCACAAGCACTTCATTAGGCTGTAGTCGCTACCGATCAAATTGTGCTGGCAACCGCCGCTTGGCGCGCAACAACCAGCTTGCAATCAGGAACAATAGCTTGCTGTACTAGCATAGAGGTCTGAAAGACTGATTTGGTCGGTTTGTTAGATGGCGTTCGTCAATGTTCTCCTCGTACTCAAATAGCCGTTTCATTGTCCGCTTTGTATCATAATATCTTGTTGTTAATCGTAGCAATAGGTAGGGCTCTCGCCTTTCCCTTGCTCCAAACCGTGCAGGCCACTTTCATGGCACACGGCTTTCCGTACTCGCTCCTGTGATGGATGTTCAACCCCATAGCGATCTCGCTCATGAGCACGGCACAACCCGTTACGTCAGGTCCCCCGCTGTGCCAGAGCACATGGCCTTACTACTCGTGGCGCCTTCCGATTTAAGCGGTCTACTTCCATCAGTGGCCTTCCTGGCGGACCTTCACCCTGCCCAGGCTATTACAGCTTGGTATTTGATTACTATGCCACCTCCGCCCTCGGTCCTGCACGCTGGCATGTTCGCGTCCCTTTCGGGTCAAGCAGTTGTAGAGTTCCCCAATTCCGCATGAACGTGTTAGTGCAAGAGGAGTGCCACTCCTCAACGCATGCCACTTCCCCCTCGCATCATTCTCCTGATGGGCCTTTCTAGGCTACACGTTCACCCGTTAAAGGGCGCACTACACACTTTTCAGGATACTACCGCCAATTGAGCCAATTTGGTATAATCCAAGTGTGAAGCAGAACGAGAGTCATATTGAGGATTTACAAAGAATGGCAAGAGAAACAATATCTTCCAGGGTATTATGTTGGAGGGAAAAATGAGTTTTATTTATGTACTGCTCATGATTGTAGTTCATAGTAGTTTGTACGGTTACAGACAGGAGAGTTGGAAATGGACTGGTTTTTACCGTTAAACTCGATTACTATTACGCTTAACTTCGGACTCGGGTTATTAGTGTTTCTTTTAGTTGCGGCCATAGTAGGTGCTGTTGCAGAATTCGTTATGCACTGGCACATACCCGGAGGGATTATCGGGGCGATATTCGCGGGTTTAGTCGGTATTTGGATTATGACAAATATTATCATCATTTCCGGTGTTGGTGATATTTATGTCGAGAATATACCGATTGTAAGGGCGTTCATTGGAGCAATCATTATGATTATACTCTTTCGCCTCTTCACCGTTGGTCGATGGCGCCGCCGCAGACGTACTTCGTAATGTAACCCATCGAGCATGTTGGCTTGCAACTTACAGGTTTGTAAAGCCTTGACAACTGAGCATGCGGTTGAATAATGCTAATTTTAGCTAGTACCGCTTAAACGGAGAGGTTCGTATAAGTGCGACTCTGATTTCCTATACCGGTCCCAGCCCACCATAGCCTAAAATGGCAAGCTATTGTTCTCTCTTTGAAAGAAATACCTCCCCGCGGCCGTCCAGGGCTTCGCAAATCATTATTCGGCAAAGCACACAATCTGCTGTCAAAATTGCTGTACGAAGGCCTATCGACGCGCTTACTAGCCGCCTAGAGTGAGGCGAGTAGCGCGTTGCTGGGGTTGAAAACGAAAGAGAGCTATGCTTCGTGCTATATCATAGTGAGTGCGTTCTCTTAGCCTTACCAAAGGGAGGAAACTAACAATGGCTGAACAACAAAAGGATCAACCCCGACCACTAGTTGGCGTATCGGTTCTCATAATGAACGGTGATAGAGTGCTCCTGGAAAAAAGAAATAAAGATCCTATGCCGGGAGCCTGGCAAGCGCCTGGAGGCCACATGGAATTTGGAGAGTCGCCTGAAGAGACTGCTACTCGTGAAGTGCAAGAAGAGGTGGGTGTGACCTTCAGAGATATACGCTTCAGGGCGCTGACCAACGATGTCTTTGAAGCTGAGAAAAAGCATTACATTACGATCTGGATGGAAGCGAAATACGACTCTGGTGAACCTGAGGTCAAGGCTCCTTATGAAGAGTCTGAGGTCGGCTGGTTCACATGGGATTCATTGCCTGAGCCTCTCTACTTACCCTTGCAACACCTGCTTGACGGTAAAACCTATCCGTCTCAAACAACCCGCGATAAGATCGGAGGGGCCATAGAAACCACGCCTATCTTGCCTGGAGCTCATTCGGAAGCACTAAGTACAATCAAGAGACCATTTCGGGAATAAGAGGTGTTCCCCGAACATCTCCCCTTTTTATGCACGAGCTGACACAGCGATACAAGTGATACAAGTGATACAAGTGATACAAATGATACAAACCTCATGGGAAATGCACTAGTGAATAATTTTTTGGCGTCCCGTATTCACCCACTCAAACGTATATGTAGTAGAATGTGGACGGATTTATATGTTAGGAGGCGGATTTACTCTCCTCCTCAACCTGGAAAGGCGAAGAACAGTGGTACAAGATACTGGAAACCAGATGGGTGAAGTGGAAATCCAACAGTGCATTCAAGACTGTTTGAAATGCAATACTGTTTGCTTGCAGACGGCTGAAAACTATCAACGAGCAGAAGGCGACCGCGCAAAATTCGAACACATTTCTGAACTGCAAGACTGTGCTGAAATGTGTATGACGGCTGCGCACTTCATGCAACACGATTCTCCACTTTACGGTTTCGTCTGCCAGACATGCGCCCTGGTATGTAATCATTGTGCTGGAGAGTGTGAACTGATGGGTGAGACGGATTGCGCTAATGCCTGTCGCGCCTGTGCCTGGTGCTGCGATCAGCTGGCTAAATTGGTGCCATGAGTCGAGCGGGGCGACCTTATGCACAAATGGCCGCCTCGCTTACATCCCCAGCGAGGATCAACCGCCTGCATGTCTACAATCACTTATACCCTGCCTCCTGGACGGTTAGCAAGGGAAAATATTGCACTATCTTCTCGCAGTAGTAATTAGCGCTCCGCAAAGCATATTCCGCCCAAGCACTCATAGTCCCTGCATTAAGAAAGGTTTCCAGTACATGGAGGCAAAGGCCACCGAATCGCAGTTATTGTCCGAAGTGCATGCAGTGCTACAGCAGCGTTTCGCGACGGTTGATGATCCTGCCCACGGTTGGGAACATATCGAGCGAGTGTACCAACTCGCCTTACAAATCGCTGAGCTAGAGGGCGCAGATACCTTTATCGTAGGAATGGCAGCGTTGATGCATGACCTGGGGCGTCTCTCGCATGATCATACTAAGCATCATGCCGAGCTTTCAGTGTTGAGCGCTACCGAGTTGCTTGCTGCCTACCCAATCGCTCCTGATAAACAGCAAGCTATCTTGCATGCAATTGCTGCCCACAGTTTCAGTTTAGGAATCGAGCCTCGCACCCTGGAAGCGCAAGTCGTGCGGGACGCTGATCGACTGGATAGTCTTGGGGCCATTGGTATCTTGCGCTGGGCAATAACGGGAACAGTTCGGCGCACTCCTCAAACCCGGTCTTATCATCTCGACGATCCTTTCGCCGAACGGCATACACTCGACGATCATCGCTACCTGCTCGACCACTTCTTTACGAAATTGCTCAAGCTCAGTAGCACCATGTCCACACAAACAGGCCGTGCGCTGGCCCAGCAACGCACGGCTTTTATGTACGCCTACCTGGATGAATTAAGAAGAGAAATACAACTGTGAAACACACACCTACGAGTTTTTCGCCTTGATATCTATCAGTTGTTGAACATGCATTTTATCGTGTACCGGTAGTACGTTTACCATCTGATAGAACTTGAGTTGGCCCCGGCTAGGGTGACGAAATGGCCGCTCCCAGGCGTCGGCTGGTAGACCAGCAAGGTACTCGAAAATCTCCTCGCGCCGTGCGGCCATGCCTGCCAGCACTGCATCGAGAGATACGGGTGGTTCGGAGGCGCGCGTCCGGCGTGGTGCCTCTTCTTCGGAAGCCGTTAGCAGGGGATTTTCCTCGTCCTGTACAATCTGCATCTGTTCCAGGGCCAGCCCATCGGCGACATAAAGATGATGGGCCAACTGTAATGGGGACCACTCATCCTCGTTGGGGTGCAGGGTTAATTCGTCAGCGCTGAACTTTGCCAACTGCCCCATGAACTCGATACGAGCATCCACCATCTTGCGCCGCACCTTAGCAAAGGGGTTCTCCAATAGAGCCATATCTCCCTCCAAATCAATCTTCTTTTTTCACCAGTCGGCTATATAAACGTTCAAGCTCATCCTGATTATTGAAATGTAGTACAAGTGTCCCCTTGCCTTTGGCATTACGCTTCAAATCAACCTTCACCATCAGCGCTTCGCGGAATTGTGCTTTCAGGTCTTCGATCTCAGCGGAGTGCCTTTGTGTAGCCACAGAATCTTCTTGCGCCGCGCCATTAGGGCGTTCCGCCGCTTTGATACGCGCCGCAAGTTCCTCTGCCTGCCGCACATTTAACTTCAAAGTGATAATCTTGTCCATGGCTGCAATTTGATCTTCATCGCGGCTAATGCCTATCAGCGCGCGCGCATGTCCTTCGCTGAAATGCTCATACTGGTTGATCAGCGCTTCTCGCACCTTTGGGGTCAAAGTTAACAGGCGGAGAGAATTTGTGATCGTTGTGCGGTCCCTGCTTACCTGTTTGGCTACCATCTCCTGGGTCAGGCCAAATTCCTGGATCAGCGCCTGGTATGCCAGCGCCTCCTCGATGGGGTTCAAATCGGCACGTTGGATATTCTCGATCAATGCTAGCTCAAGCATCTCGAGTGGCGTCGCTTCTTTCACGACCACTGGCACTGTTTTCAAACCTGCCAGGCGTGAAGCACGCCAACGACGTTCGCCGGCAATAATCTGAAATTGTACGACCATGGTATCCCCTGCTGCTTCAGCAGCCAGGCCAGGCTGCTCATTATTTGCAAGCCAGGGGTCATTTGCTGGCGCTTTTTGGAGAGCGGAGGTTGCGTGATTGCCTGTGTCCAGGCGTGTCACTACCAGTGGTTGCAATAGTCCATACTCTTTGATAGAGGCGCTCAACTCCAGTAATTTGGGATCATCTTCTGCAAGCGGCCTGCGGGGTTGCCGTGGATTCGGAAGGATTGATTCGATGGGAATCTGCAAAATACTATGCTCATCGACACGCGAGGGGTGCTGCGCACCCATCACCTCCGATGCGCCGGATATCAAAGCATCTAATCCTCGTCCCAGTCCAAACTTCTGCTTAGCCACGAGCCATCACCTCCTCCGCTAATGTACGGTAAGAGACTGCTCCAGGTGATGACGGATCATAATCAAGAATTGATTGTCCAAAACTGGGAGCCTCGCTTAAGCGGATATTACGGTTAATAACCGTCTGAAACGCCTCTTTAGGAAAGTGATTTCGCACTTCCCGTACAATTTCTCCTGCTAAACGCGTGCGCGGATCAAACATGGTCAATACGACCCCCCCAATATACAGCTCAGGATTCAACTTGCTCTTAATCATCTGGATCGTGTTCAGCAGATGACTGAGGCCTTCCAGGGCCAGGTATTCACACTGAATTGGAATGAGTACAGCATCTGCGGCAACCAGGGCATTTACAGTGAGCAGTCCCAATGAAGGAGGGCAGTCAATGAGGATATAATCGCAGCGCTCGCGGATAGGTTCCAGCACGTGGCGCAGCCTGCTCTCGCGCGCTAATGTCCCGACCATTTCGACCTCGGCTGCCGCCAGGTCTACAGTGCAGGGGGCAACCACGAGTTCACGCCGCTGCGTTGGCACAATCACATCAAAAATGGTTAACTCATCATCTTCTTGCACCAGCAGATCGTAGATGGTTTGGGATCGGAGCTGCTTTGTCGCTCCAATGCCACTGGTAGTATTGGATTGTGGATCCATATCGACGAGCAACACCCTGCGACCTGCTGCTGCCAGGTATGTAGCCAGATTGATAGCGGTTGTAGTTTTTCCAACCCCCCCTTTCTGGTTTGCAATTGCATATACTTTTGACACAGATTACTTCCGTACCTTTCATCTGACCATGCCTGTCTGTTGCTCCATCTCATGCTTGTAAGGACATTGTAACAAATGCGTCGATAAGAAGCAACTAGAAGTTTTAGTTGACACATTCCCAGCAGCGCAATACAATCAGAACAGAACTGTTTGTATATCGACGAAACCAACAAATCAAAAGAAAGCTTTTAGCATGCAACAATCTTCCCCCGTGCAGCCTTCTCGTCCCGATGAGCCGCTTCCCGAAGCTCGTTTGGTTGCGCCTGGTGTTTGGAAAATAACCTTGCCTATCCCTTTTCCACTGCGTACCGTCAATGTCCATGCTCTTGTAGGCAGCGATGGATGGACGCTGGTAGATGCTGGTATGGGCATGCCCGACTCGCGTAAAGCCTTCTGGGCTGGACTGGAACGCGCCGGACTCAGCCTGGATAAGTTGCGCTCCATCGTCCTCACACACCATCACCCTGACCATATCGGCCTTTCAGCAGAGCTGTATGAACAGACTAATGCGGCGGTTTATATGCACCCGATCGATGAAGCTGGTGTGCAGATCAACTGGTCGGGTAACATGCCCGAGCGCTTCAAGAAGGTCTCGCAGTTTTTCAGGCAACACGGCCTGCCTCCCACCGATTTCTGGTTTACGCAGGTGGATCCGCAGGTCATGCGCACCCTTATTCGCGTACCACCACATGAAGCATTTACGCTGGTTGAAGATAATGAATATATCAACCTGGTCGGCGAAGATTACCGCGTGATCTGGACACCGGGACACTCGGATGGGCAAATTTGCCTCTTTCGCGAGCGCGACGGCGTCTTCCTGGCAGCGGATCACGTCTTACCGCGTATCACACCGAATATTGGTCTCTACTCGGACAAAGATCGAGAAAATCCCCTGGGTGACTATCTGAATTCACTGGAAAAGGTCGCCGACCTACCAGCGAGTATCGTCCTTCCTGGACATGGAGAGCCATTCGTCAACCTGGCGGGGCGTACCGCGGAAATCATTGAACATCACAAGCAGCGTGAAATACAGATATTAGCGCTGCTCGATGGGCGGCCCCAACACGCCTATCAGCTTGCCGAGCAGCTCTTTGGGCACCGTTTTAATAACAGCGAAGCGCGCCGCATGGCAGTTGCCGAAACCCTGTCGCACCTTGAACATCTCCGTTTTAATGGCCGGGTTGAGCAACAGCATACCACAGACAGCCTCATCTTGTATGCTGTATAACGCCCTATTCGCGCCGCATGAGAAGCCAATTTTCTTTTCGCTCGCTTGTTTTAAACTGGCTTCTTAGGCGATGTGAGAGTATGAGCCTAGCTCTCAAGCACCCTTAGCCTCTTGCATTCCGCAAAATCCCGTGCTATACTCCTTAACGGCAGTGAGTTGTCAAGCCGCTCTACAGGCCCAGCAATTAGAAAAATGGGATGAGAAGCGACGTGTGCTGATTGTTGTAAGGAGGATTTCGAACCCATGGCTACAACAAAAAAATCTGCGACAAACGCTGAATCGACCATTGTTGGTCGACAGGAACTTACCAAGAGCATTGCCACGCAGACCGGATTGACCCAGAAGAAGTCTGCGGAGGTGTTAGAAGCGACACTGGTTACTATCCGCCAGTCTCTCAGTGAAGGTAACGAGGTACGCCTGGTCGGCTTTGGTTCTTTCAAGGTGCGCAGGAGTGCCGCCCGCAAGGGAGTTAACCCGCGAGACCGCAAGCCTATCGAGGTCCCCGCAAAGGACCGGGTGCGTTTCTCGCCTGGCAAAGAACTTTCGGATGCTGTCGAGAAGAAGTAATGCGTGGGCATCCCTGGGGGGTGCCCGACTTTAGCGTATATTAGTGGGGGCAGCATGCTGCCCTTACAAAAAGTTGTTCTCGCTGCCATACTTTAGATCACCCCTTGCCGGCATTGGTGAGCGCAGATAGGAGCCGCTTCTCTCGCCACCAATACCCGCAAGGGGAGCTACATTTTGGTCTACATTCTGCCGGGTGATTTGTGGTCCTTGTTTGTCGATCGGCTCTCCATGCGGACGTAATGCATTATGTCCCTACAAATGTGCATCGTGTTTCAGCCAGAAGCACATAAAGCCCCTCTATATCCCTACTATACATGTGGTCTTACTATAGAGTAAAATAAGATCGCAGGCATATCACAATGTCGTGAATCGAAGGCCTCGTAAACAAAGACATATGATAGGTGAATCATTCACTCACAACATAGAACACGCGAAGAAAGAGGAGCCTATGGCAATCAGCAACGTAACACTTGCGGGTCTTACCCGAACGCAACTGCTTGAAATACACTATAAAATGGCGCTCCTGCGGCGCTTTGAAGAGAAAGCCGCAGAGGAATACACACGCGGTAAAATTGGTGGCTTTATGCACCTTTACATCGGTCAGGAGGCTGTTGGCGTTGGTTGTCTCGCTGCACTGCGGCCTGATGACAACGTTCTGTCCAGTTACCGCGAGCACGGACAGGCGATACTTAAAGGCATGGAGCCACGTGCAGTAATGGCCGAACTCTTCGGCAAAATTACTGGCTGCAGCAAAGGCAAAGGTGGCTCCATGCACATGTGGAGCAATGAGCTTGGGCTGCTTGGAGGGAATGCCATCGTTGGAGCCCAGTTACCCATAGCCGCGGGTGTAGCCCTTGCTACGCAATACCAGGGCATCGATACCATCGTGGCATGTTTTTTTGGTGACGGTGCCGTTGATGAAGGCGCATTCCACGAAGCCCTTAATCTGGCATCTATCTGGAAACTGCCTGTCATCTATATTTGCGAAAATAATCAGTACTCAATGGGCATGGCTGTAGATAAAGCCTGGGCGGTTGATTCTCTACTCCCTCGCGCTGCGGCCTACAATATGCCTGGTGAGCAGGTCGATGGCATGGATGTAGTCCTCGTCTACGAGGCCATGAAACGTGCCGTGGAGCGCACACGCAGCGGACAAGGCCCCTCATTACTGGAGATCAAGACCTATCGTTTCCGTGGCCACTCCATGACCGACCCGGCCTATTACCGCACTCGCGAAGAAGAGCAGCAGTGGCGCGCCACTCGCGACCCCATCGGCATTTTTGAAAAGAAATTGCTCGATCTTGACCTGGCATCCCAGGCCCAATTTGACGAGAATGATACCAGGGCCACCCAGGTAGCCGAGGATGCAGCCGAGTTTGCCGATCAAAGCCTTGATCCCACACCGGAAGAACTCTATACCGATGTCATGGTCGATGATTCCACTGCACTCTCTTTCCGTTACGAGAGGAAATAGATAACTATGCGTACCATTACCTATCGCGATGCGCTGCGTGAAGCTATCCGTGAAGAGATGCAGCGCGACGAGCGTGTTTTCATTCTGGGCGAAGATATCGCCGGCTATGGCGGCACCTATGCCGTTTCCAAGGGACTCTTTGAAGAGTTTGGTGAGAAGCGCGTGCGTGATACCCCCTTAGCCGAAGAGGTCATTACGGGAGCCGCTATTGGTGCTGCCCTTGGCGGCCTACGCCCCATCCTCGAACTGATGACTATCAACTTCAGCCTGCTTGCCAGTGATCAGATCGTTAATCAGGCCGCCAAGTTTCGTTACATGTTCGGTGGACAGCCAGAAATACCTCTCGTTATACGTATGCCTGGCGGTGGTGGGGCACAGCGAGGCGCGCAGCACTCGCAATCGTTGGAGTCCTGGTATGCGCATATCCCCGGCCTCAAAGTAGTCATGCCTGCCACCCCTTACGACGCTAAGGGTATGCTGAAGTCAGCAGTGCGCGACCCTGATCCCGTGCTGTTCATCGAGCATGAACTGCTCTACAACGTGAAAGGCGAAGTCCCCGACGAAGGCGTTGAGTATACAGTACCGCTCAATCGAGGAGAGGTCAAACGCCAGGGCGAGCATGTGACGATTATCACCTTCTCGCGCATGCTGCATGTCACACTGCAAGCCGCTGAAGACCTGGCTAAAGAAGGTATCGAAGCAGAAGTCATCGATCTCAGGAGTATCCGCCCCATCGATATCGACCTTCTAATCGATTCGGTTAAGAAAACCAACCGCGTCGTAATCGCCGAGGAAGGATGGAAATACTATGGCACAGGTCAGGGCCTGGCAGCGCTGATCTACGAATATGCTTTCGATTATATGGATGCGCCTATTCAACATGTGACGAGCGCCGATGTACCCATGCCCTACTCAAAAGTGCTGGAACGCGCTGCGCTGCCTAATTACAACGCTATTGTCAACGCAGTGAAAACCATTGTGCCAGCGGCCCTTGTGCATGCTTGATTCGGAGTATAGTAATGAAGACGGTTGAAATGCCCAAAATGGGCGATACGATGGAAGAGGGCAAGATTCTCCGCTGGATCAAACACGAAGGCGACCCCGTAAAAAAGGGGGAATCGCTAGCGGAGGTCGAGACAGATAAAGTCAATATTGAAATAGAAGCCTTCGCAGGTGGCGTGCTACGCAAGATACTGGTTCCCGAAGGCAAATCAGCATCGATTGGCGCAGGTATTGCATTAATCGGTGCGCCCGATGAGCCTCTGCCCGAGGGCGTGGCCGGCAATGGCGCGGCTCAAAGCGCCGCCTCTACTCCAGCAGGCACAGCGAAGTCCGCTAAGATCGCCGGGGCACCAGTACCAGAAGACACACAAGCTGTATCCCAACAGGCGAGTGTCCAGGTTGCACCTCCCATGGAAAGCCGGGCGCACATCTTTATCTCACCTGTCGCGCGCCGCCTGGCCGAAGAGAGCCAACTAGACTATCGCCACGTTCAAGGTACAGGTCCCAATGGGCGCATCATTAGAATGGATGTCGAAGCAGCACTGGCGCAAAGGCAGGCTGTAGCAGCCACCGTGGCCGCGCCGCCTGTAACTGCGCCCGCCGCGCCGGTACCAGAACTGGCACCTGCTCCTGCGGCTGTAGATACAGGCGAAGCGGTTGAAATCCCGCTCACGTCTATGCGCCGCACTATCGCGAAGCGCCTGAGCCAGAGCATGCAGACCGCGCCGCACTTCTACATGACCAGCGTCATCGACACGGACAAGCTTGCCGACCTGCGGCGCCAGATCAACGAGTACGCGGAGAAAGCCCCTGATCCAGTTAAAGTCGGCATCAACGATCTGATCATCAAAGCGGTCGCGCTGGCGTTGGTGCGTATGCCACAGGTCAACGTCTCGTTTGCAGAGGATAAACTGATCCAGAAGAAACAGGTGCACGTCGGCATGGCAGTGGCGCTTGAGCAAGGCCTGATCGTGCCGGTCATTCATAATGCTGACAGGCTTGGCATACTAGATATTACGCGTGAATCGCATCGACTTGCCGAAGCCGCCCGCATCGGCAAGCTGCACCCGGAGGATCTAGTCGGCGGTACCTTCACCGTCAGCAACCTGGGTATGTTTGACGTAGACAGCTTCACTGCCGTCATCAATCCGCCGGAGTCCGCCATCCTCGCGGTCGGCTCGATCACGCCAACCCCTGTAGTCGTGGATGGCCAGGTAGTAGTACGCGATCGTATGAAAGTGACGCTTTCCTCTGACCACCGCGCCATCGACGGTGCGACCGCTGCCCGTTTCCTGCAGGAGTTCAAGCGCCTGCTGGAGGAGCCATTCGGCTTGTTACTGTAGCTAGATGGAAGAGATCTTTATGTCTACACGCACTATAAATGGCGTAACCCTGGCGCTTCTGCGCGGCAATATCGTGGAAATGCAGGTGGATGCAATTGTCAATGCCGCGAACTCCGGCCTGCGCGGAGGGGGCGGCGTTGACGGCGCCATCCACCGCGCAGGCGGACCGGGGATTATGGAGGAGTGCCGTAAGATTGGCGGTTGTCCTACCGGCAGTGCCGTAGCAACCACGGCAGGAAGACTGCCCGCGAAGTACGTCTTTCATGCCGTCGGCCCCATCTATTCCGGCAGCCCCGAGGATGAACGCCTGCTAGCCAGCGCCTACCAGAGCTGCCTCAACCTCGCGGAACAATACGGGGTCAAAAGTATCGCTTTCCCGGCTCTCAGCACCGGCATTTACGGTTATCCATTAGAGTCAGCCGCTCCGATTGCCCTGCGCACCATCAGCGAACACATCAAGCAGCCCACCAGCCTGCAACAGGTAGTAGTGGTGCTGTTTGGCGAGGACTCATACCAGGCGTTTGAGCGGGCGCTGGCTGGGATTATGGGGTAAGGGCGAGGCTTCTAGCCAGGTGATACAGTGAACGGTAGCCACATTATACTGACAAGAGTATAATACAGACATATGAGAAACGAACTACTGACATGGTTTGCAAGAGAAGGACTCCTGTTGCAGGACGTCACATCACCGGCAGAAGACCCACAGCACGATGAGGTCAAGGTCACGGTTAAAGCGCCCATCATCGCGCTGAGCAAAGCCAAAGACGACTTCCGGGAATGCCCTGACCCAGTACTCTTCGGCTATCCCGACACCAGCCTTGACCTGATGAACCTGGACGACTTGAATAGCTTCGTCTACCATTGGTTTGAAAAAGCTGTCGGCGCGGGTATGGGCCGCTGCTTCGTGTGTGACCAGGCGCTCGACATGGGTACCGAGAAGCCCTGGGATGCCGTCTTCGTCACTAAAGAGTGGTATTGCTGGCTGCTCGTGCATTACGACTGCAAGCGCTACCTTGCCCGTGACCTCAAAGGACGCAATCCCTTTGAAGTAACACTGCGCCCACCCGAATTTTTTGATATGCAATTGACAAAGTAGAGGATGGCATGGATAAGAATCAAGTTGCCAATTTGCTGGACGAAATTGCTACCTTACTCGAATTGAAAGAAGGCAGCAGCCCCTTTGAAGTGCGCGCCTACCAGAACGCCGCCCGTGCTGTAAACGCGCTCGACGGTGATATCGAACAAATGGTTCGCGAGGGCAAGCTCAAAGGAGTGCCCGGCCTGGGACCAACCATCATCAAACGCATCGAAGAAGCAGTAGAGACGGGGCACATCGCTTTCTATGACGAGCTGGCCTCTACTACGCCCCCCGTCAAACTCGAAATGGTGCGTATCCAGGGCATGGGGCCAAAGAAAATCAATGCCATCTACAGCCAGTTGCACGTCACCAGCATGGCCGATTTAGTCAAAGCGATCGAAGAGAATAAGGTAGCAGCATTACCAGGCTTTGGCAAGAAAACCCAGGATAAAATCCTGCAAGGCCTTGCCTTTCTGCAACAACACGCCGGTCGTTTCCTCTATCCTGTCGCGGAAAAGGAAGCAGGGCGTATTCAAAATGTACTGGCTGCCATGCCTGAGATTGTGCGCCTGCAGGTGGCGGGCAGCCTGCGTCGCCGCCGCGAGACGATAGGTGACATCGATATGGTAGCCAGTGTTGACGACTCCGCTGGTGACGAGGCCAGGCGCAAGATCATGGACGTTTTTACCAGCCAGCCCTCCGTCCAGGCTATCACTGGCAAGGGCGAGACGAAATCCAGTGTGGTGCTGCGCAGCGACATGAACATGGACCTGCGCCTCGTCAACGACAGCCAGTTCCCTTATACCCTCCATCACTTCACAGGTTCCAAAGAGCACCACATCTCTTTACGCAGGCGTGCACTCAGCATGGGCATGACCATCAACGATTATGGCCTCTTCCGGGGCAAGGAGCCGCACCTGGAACTTATTCCCTGCAAGGATGAAGCCGATATCTACGCCGCGCTGGGCATGGACTACATCGAACCGGAAATGCGCGAGGATATGGGAGAGATTGAAGCTGCCATCAATCATACTCTGCCGGTACTGGTGCAGGAGAGTGACCTGCGCGGTGTGCTGCATGTGCATTCAACCTGGAGTGATGGGCAGACTACCCTACGTGAAATGGCTGAAGCGTGTATTGCGCGTGGACTTGTCTACCTGGGTATTACCGATCATAGCAAGACAGCAGCCTATGCAAACGGCCTGGACGAAGAAGCCTTGCATCGTCAACACGAAGAGATTGATCGTCTGAATGCAGAGTACGCCGGTCGCATCCGTATCCTCAAAGGCACAGAATGCGACATTTTGCGCGATGGCACACTCGACTTCGCGGATGAGGTGCTGGCAACCCTGGATTTCGTTGTTGCCTCGATTCACAGCCAGTTCAATCTCTCGCCGGAGGAACAGACCCGGCGCATGCTCCGCGCCATCTCCAACCCCTATGTCGACATCATTGGGCATCCCACCGGTCGTATCCTGCTGGGCCGGGAAGGCTATACCCTGGACGTGGATGCAGTAATCGATGCCGCCGCCGACCACGGCGTCTGTATCGAAGTCAATGCAGACCCATCGCGCCTCGACTTGGATTGGCGTTACCTGCATCGTGCCAGGGATAAGGGCATCAAGATTCCGATTGATCCGGACGCCCATACTATTAATGGGTTGGACAATATGCATTATGGCGTAGGAAGCGCCCGCAAAGGCTGGCTGCGTGCCAGCGATGTCCTCAACACCATGCAAACCGAAGAAATCCTGGACTTCTTTCGAAGTAGAAGGAAGCAGTAATTCGTACTGCAAGGCGATGCAGGGTGCAGGCGCTCTGCACCGCCTTGCAGTGCACATTACCACCGAGGAGATCTGTTACCATTAAGCATACAAACACGTAGTACCATTATGGTATTATCGGCATAGAGTTTCATCACATATGAGATAATAAAAAGTGTGATGTAGGATAAAGGGTAGGGGTGCATATAATTGCCTTGTCGCACCCGAGCAAAGGAAGAGTAATATAAATGGCACAGCAAGTAGAACTACAGATTAGCCCTCGCGAAGTCACCGGAAAGGCTACCAAGCGACTTCGCAAAGCTGGCATTATTCCAGCCAATATATTTGGGCACAAACAAGAATCGCAAACCGTTCAAGTCGAGGCGCTCGCCTTTGAAGCGCTGCGGCGAACACATCGTACCAAAGGTGTCCTCTCGTTGCGTCTGCCTGGCAGGGGTAACGTGCAGACAGCGCTCATTCGTCACATACAACGCGATCCTCGCACCGGCAAGATTTTACATATAGACTTCTTCCGTGTAAGCCTGACCGAACGCATTACTGTCAAAGTGCCACTCCATGTTGTTGGCGAAGCTCCAGCCGTGAGGATAGAGAACGGTGTATTGCTCCACCTCCTGGATGCGCTTGAAGTAGAATGCGCCGCTCAAGACATCGTGGATCACTTCGATGTTGATGTCTCCTCGCTAACCGAAATTGACGGCATCATGCATGCCAGAGACATCCAGTTACCGCCGAACTATACACTAATTACCGCCCCCGATGAGGGTGTAGTCAAAGTTGCTGCCACACGCGCTGAGCTGGCCGAGGAAGCTGCCGAGGCCGAAGCTGCAGTGGCCCCTGTGGCTCCTGCTGCTCCTGAAGCAACAGGCGAAGCCAGTTCTGAGGAATAACGAAATCCTGAATATAACGAACAAACTGGAAGCGAGCGTTAGGTATGCGTATAATGATCGTGACTGATCAGTATCCTCCCATGGTCGGCGGTGTTCCAACGGTAACACAAGGACTCGCTGCAGACTTCGCCGACCGTGGACACCAGGTATGGGTTGTTGCGCCCAGTTACGGTGCGCGTGACGTCAACCGTATCGAGCATAAAGTACGTGTCCATCGTTTCTCTTCGTTTGAATGGCCCACGTATGGAGACCTCCGTATCCCATTCTTGCCCATTCTGCCGTTCCGCAAACTTTTGAAAAAGGCTGATCCCGACATCATTCATATTCACTCCCCGGTCGTTCTGGGCAACATTGCCCAGATCGTGGCGGGTGGGTTAAGAAAACCTATCATCGCCACAAATCATTTCTTGCCCATCAATATGAGCCGCTCGCTCTCCTCAGACCCTATTATTGGCAAGCCTTTTATGTACATCTCGTATAGCTACCTGGTGCATTTTTGTAACCGCTGTGAATACGTGACGGCCCCAACCAATACGGCTCTGAATCTACTCTATAAGCATGGATTGCGTGCTCCCGCCCACGTTATCTCAAATGGCGTTGACCTCAGGAGGTTTAAGCCAGGTACGCCCGATGGGCAGTTGCAACAGCGCTTCAACCTGCCGCTAGATCGACCTCTTGTCCTGTCCGTCAATCGTCTGAGCAAGGAAAAGCGTATTGATGTACTCATTGATGCCGCTGCTAAAATGACCCGGGATGCACATATTGCCATCGCCAGTACCGGCCCCTATGAGGCAGAACTGCGTGCGCGGGTCGAACGGCTGGGCCTAAAAGATAGAGTCACATTTCTGGGGTTTATCACTGACACCGATCTTGCGCCCCTTTACCGCCTGGCGCATGTCTTTGCTATACCCTCGGAAGCAGATTTACAAAGCCTGGCCACTATGGAAGCAATGGGATGTGGCCTGCCCGTGGTTGCCGCCAATGCATATGCCTTACCAGAACTGGTGCATCACGAAGAAAATGGCTACTTATTCGAGCGAGGCAATAGCGTAGAGATGGCCCACTATCTCGATACTCTGGTAAGTGATGTTGAACTGCGCAAACGTATGGGGGCCAAAAGCCTCGAGATCATCGCTAAACATGACAGGGAGCTGGTACTCGATCAGTGGGAAGCGCTCTATTATCGCCTCGCAAGCGAATTCATCGAAGCCAAAGAGCGTAAATTGCGGCAGCGCATGGCTCGCAAATACCCCGGCTATATTCAACCCAAATCGCATCGCCCGCGTATGGTCAACAGTAACAAATTTGCCCTTGATCAACGCTTCTTTGTAGACGAATAGGTCATAATTAAAGTATTGAAGTGGCTACTTCAATGGAGCCGCAAAAGTGTCTAAGGACAGGGATCACCCTCCCCAACGACGATGGAAGATTCGCGCAATGCGCCTTTCAACATCCCAACGCCATTGGATGCTATTATAGTGCAGCCACCTTCTGCAAAGTACCCACCAGGATTCCCGCTGCAGGAGCAGAGGAGACTGCTTGCGTCCATCATCCATATGGACAAATACAAATGACAGGGAATGTCTTCCCGCAGATTTTTTAGCGTGCTTCTCGCCCATGCAGAAATACTCTCCTTGAAACACACTGATACATTTATTCTCTTCTAGTATAGACACTTGCCAGTCAAGTGTCAATTGTTACGCCTCCTACTGCTTACCACACCGATTGTTCTCGTTGGCATCCTGGTAGTCGTATTAGTAACAATTTTCGGCTGGTAATAGCCTCTCTCTAACTTTGCGGTTTTCTGATTCCGCCACTTCGCTCAACGGTTCTGTTTTTCCCTGCCCGCGGCGTGCGGCTAACCACCCAAACATACTCACCTGGGTTTGGTGCGAGATCATCATTAGTGTATGCTCGTTTGAAAGTCTTTGGATCTTCTCATTAGATGGAGCAGAGTTGCCCACTAGCCATAGCGCTTGCAAGTGTTCCTTCAGCCTTTGTCGTTCTAGCAACAACGCTTGCGAACGCTCTAACAGCCTTTGTCGTTCTAGCAACAACTGCTTACGTTCTTCTAGTAGCATTAATCGTTGCTCAAGTAGCGAATCGTAGTTGTGTGCCTGCAACAAAGGCTCATCCTGGGTGAAAGAGCGTTGTTGTTTATCAACCATATAAACCTCCAAACATTTCGGTGACAACCAAATAAGCACATGTTGATGATACCACGTTAAGGAAGAGTCGTGCGTTGCAAATGAAAAATCATTACAACTTTTTAATGTTTGCTTGGTTCATTGACAGTGATTAAGCTTTTCAGTATACTCAAATCTGTCTAGGCCAGGCGCAAGCGCCCTGGCCTGCCTATTTTCTTTAAATTGTCACTATAATTTTTATCCTGGGGATCAGCCAGAGCCAAAGGCATGAGACCGGGGAAAGAGGTTAAGCATGTTGCCAGGTGGAGAAGACAGACCCGCCCCCATGTCGACAACGGAAGCGGGCCGCAAGGGAGGAAGCGTGGTCCGCGACAAATATGGCGAAGACTACTACCGGCGTATCGGTAAAAAGGGAGGAACAGCGCTTAAAGAGAAACGTGGCAGGGAATACTACCGCACCATCGCCAAAAAGGGAGGTGCAGCTAATATGACAAAATATGGCGTAGACCACTTCTCAGAGATGGGCAAAAAAGGTGGCAGGACTACCAAAGAGCGCCATGACGCTGATTTCTATAGCCGCATTGGCAAAAAGGGAGGAGCCGCTAAAAAGCAGAAAAAGCCGGAATAATGCAATAAGACCAGGGCAGATGAAGCCTTCTGGATAGAAAGTTCCCTCTGCCCTGGTCTTATTGCATTATTCGCGGAGTTAAGCGTTCTGTGATTCCGCCTGTAACCTCGCCAATCCTTCTGCGATAGCTCCCGCAACATTGGTTTCCGCCGTCTGCCGCGCCACGCGCAGGGCATTTTTAATCGCCTTGGCGTTCGAGCGCCCGTGCGAGATGATGGCCGAACCATTGACCCCTAGCAGCGGTACGCCGCCATACTCGGCGTAGTCCATACGTCTGAACATTTTGCGCAAGTCTGGCTGCAGCACTCCCGCCGCCAGCTTATTCGGCAGCGAACTTGTCAACTGTATGCGCAGCATGCCAATCAGCGTGTCCGCCAGCCCCTCGCTGAGTTTCAGCACAACATTTCCCACGAAGCCGTCACAAACCACCACGTCGGCCATAGCTGCCGGGATATCGCGCCCCTCGATATTGCCAATAAAATTAAGGCCCAGTGTGGCGGAATTCGCTTTAAGCAATAGATGTGCCTGCCGCACCTGTTCATTGCCTTTTGTCTCTTCTTCGCCGTTGGAGAGTAAGGCGACGCGAGGCGATCGCACAGCGAATACATGCTCCATGTAGATGGAGCCCATCAGGGCAAATTGTAGCAAATATTCGGGCTTGCAATCGGTATTGGCTCCCATGTCGATTACCAGGCAAGCGCCGTCTTTGGTAGGGAGGGCACCTCCCAGGGCGGGTCGATCCACCCCTTCGATGCGTTTGAGGGTAAAGAGCGAGGCGGCCATCATTGCACCGCTATTGCCGGCAGAGACCGCGCCCAGTGCTGTACCATCGCGTACCTGCTGCAGCGCCAGGATCATCGAAGCTTTTTGCTTGCGCCGCACGGCCGTTGCAGGGTGTTCGTCCATTTCGATGGTTTCATCCGTATGGATGATCGGCAGATCAAGTCCCTGGGTGTCGTGTTTGGCAAGCTCTGTGCGGATGGCGTCTTCACGGCCCACCAGGTAGACGCCGATGCCATATTCACGAGCCGCCTGGATAGCACCCAGCACAATTTCAGCGGGAGCGTTGTCTCCCCCCATTGCATCCAGAGCCAAACGCACCGTTGCGCTCATGCGGTTTTCCCCTCTGGTCCTCCTATGGTTGATCTGACCAGGTCCACGAGTTTATCCAGGTCGAAGGGTTTGTAAACGATATGTACCACGCCAGCTTTGCGAAACTCTTCTTCTTCCTTCCCTGCATCCAGGTAGGCTGTTACCACAATCACTGGAATCTTATAGTCGCCCAGCTCCATCAGCTTGAGTTCATCGCGCCCATCCAGGTACTGCATCATCAAGTCAAGCAAGATCAGGTCAGGCTTGTATTCGCTCACAGCGTCGTAGAAACGCAGGCTTTGCGTTGTCATGAAGGTTTCGTAGCCCTCGTCCGCCAGCGCCTCTCTTAGCAGATCGGCAATAGTTGGGTCGTCATCCATAACCAGGATCTTTTTCGACATTGGCAACCCCCTTATAATCAGCTTGGTTAATAAAGCACTTTGCTCTCTCGGTAGCAGTATTATAACATCATGCCATATATAATAGACGTTGACAATAGCTTTCGCGCAAGTGCATAGGACTATGGAATAGGTTTTTCTTGACATTTGTTCTTACCCTATGCTACCATGCACCCGATGTAACCGGCCCAAAATGGGACGAACGGAGCAACAGGCATGATTTCTTCCCATATTTTCTGTGATTCCTGCGGCGCAGCCAATCGCCCGCAGGCCACGTTTTGTTTTGCCTGCGGCCAGGCTCTGCAAAACACGCCAGGAAAGAAATCAGGCCCCAGCACCGGGCTGCTTGTCTACAATCACCTGCTCAAGCAGCGCTATCGTATTCTCAGCCCCGTAGGCAAGGGCGGTTTCGGCGCCGTCTATAAAGCAGCCGACCTCCAATTTGGCAACCGCCTCGTCGCCATCAAGGAGATGAGCCAGAGCAGTCTCAGCCCGCAAGAACTCGTCGAAGCCACCGAGGCTTTCAAGCGTGAGGCGCTGCTGCTGGCCGGCCTGACGCATCCCAACCTCCCACGCATCTATGAGCAGTTTACGGATATGGGACGCTGGTATCTCGTCATGGATTTCATTGAAGGCGAAACCCTGGAAGAGCATCTCAGCAGGCTGAAAGACAGAAAGTTGCCGGTCGAGAAAGTGCTCGAAATCGGCGTCCAACTGTGCAATGTGCTCGAATACCTGCATATGCGCCAGCCGCCTATTATCTTCCGCGACCTCAAGCCCGCCAACGTCATGCTCACCGTCCACGGCCACGTCTACTTGATCGACTTCGGTATTGCTCGCCACTTCAAACCAGGGCAAGCCAAAGATACAACAGCGCTCGGCTCGACAGGTTATGCCGCCCCGGAACAATATGGCAAAGCGCAGACCACGCCGCGCGCCGATATCTATGCCCTGGGAGCCACGCTCCACCAGCTATTAACGGGCGAAGACCCAGCGGACACGCCTTTTCAATTTGCCACCCTGCAACTGCTCAGCCACCCTGTCCTTGCCAGGCTCGAGAAATTGATTATGCAGATGGTGCAGGTGGATACCAGTAAAAGGCCCGCCAATATCGCAACCGTCAAGCAAGAACTGCAAAACATTGCCATGCAACAACTGGTGGGCAGGACGAATCCCTTGCCGGCTGGCCTCCCGCCCGCCTACAAGCCGCCTGTGTTGCCCAAAGCATCTAAACAAGCAACACTACCAAAGCCGCAGAAAACCACGCGCCACATCTGTGCTGGTCACACCAGCCGTGTCACGGCGGTAGCCTGGTCCCCCAAAGGCACCCATATTGCTACCTCGAGCTATGATAAGACGGTGCGTGTATGGGACGCCTCAAATGGGTCCACTATCCTCACCTATCGCGGCCACTGGGATAGGGTGCAAGCCTCAGCCTGGTCACCCGATGGTAAACGCATCGCCTCCGCCGGTGACGATGGCACGGTGCAAGTCTGGGACGCTGTAACCGGCCAACACTTTCTGACCTATCGCAGTCATACCAATGCAGTAACCGTCGTGGCATGGTCGCCTGATGGCAAACGCATCGCTTCGGCAAGCGAAGATAAAACCGTTCAGGTGTGGGATGTCTCTAATGGAGGATTGGTCTTTACCTATCGCGGCCACCTCAATAAGGTGCAGGCACTCGCCTGGTCACCCGATGGCAGGCGCATCGCCTCCGGCGGAGAGGATAAGAGGGTGCAGGTATGGCAACCGTTCAAAGACACCGGTGGTTTCTTTGGCACCCTTCGGCTCTCACCACGCGGCCAATTTGTCTATCATGGCCATTCCGGCCGTGTCAATGGCCTGGCCTGGTCACCCAATGGGCAGCGAATTGCCTCGGTGAGCTACGACAAAAGCATACAGGTCTGGGACTCTTCGAATGGCAAGAAATTCATCATCTACCGCAATACTTCTTCTGGCTTGAATACCATCTCCTGGTCGCCCGATGGCAGGTATCTTGCTTCTGGCGGCAACGATAAAATGGTGCAGGTCTGGGACGCTATTACAAGAAATAACATCTTTACCTATCGCGGTCACACCGGCTACGTAACTTCAGTGTGCTGGTCGCCCGATGGGAAACTGCTCGCATCTGCCAGCGTCGATCATACTATGCAGGTCTGGTATACCTGATATAGGGCCGCGATCAGGGTCTGCGAATGTTCCCGAAAAGTATGCTGTCGCCCCTTGCGGGTGCCCGGCGCAAAAACATGCTCACATGCGCGAGGCGTGTTCTTTGTGCAGGGCCTCCAGCAAGTAGTGAAATGCTTTGACCAGCTCGTGGTTACGTACGCGGTAATAGACCGCAGTACCGTCCCTGCGACAGGTGAGGAGGCCGGATCCCGTGAGTTGCTTTAAGTGTTCCGAGGTTGTTGCAGGAGAGAGACCTAATTCTCTGGCAATATCGCTCGACCGTCGCTCAAGCGTGGTACCGCGTTCATCAACATCAGGCAGGGTCAGTATCTCCAGGATTTGCCTGCGGCTCGTTTCGCACATGGTTGAGAGGAACTGGTCTACAAATTTATCGATTTCTGGCGGCCTACGCCAGGGCTCTGCTTTTTTTACGGGTGCCAGCGATGAAGATAAGTTTTTATCCGACATACAAGTTGTACTCCTTTTATGAAAATGCTGGTTTGGTTCTGTATTAACCTTCTCTATATAAACACGGTTACGTATTAGCGTGAGTTTCAGAGTGCAATGACAGGGCTTCTCAAAAGTTTTTTCCTCTTCCCCTCCCCGCCCCAAAAAAGAGGAAAAGAGCGTGTTGCCGGTGTGGCGCGATCGCGCCACACCGGCAACACGCTCTTTATGAATCTGGGGGTGGGGGGCTTGCTGCCAATCAGAGCGACTGTTGAGAAGCCCTTGTAAACGTCAAGGGAATAGTGAGCCATCCGCTATTGCAAAACTGAGCCACCTCCTTGCTATTCAAACAATCAGAACTATGGGTCCTGCTTCTGTAAACTCTGCCGAAAGCGAAAGCTCTCGCCTTCCATAGCCAGGATGTGACTACGATGCACTAGCCGATCTAAGAGTGCGGCCGTCATTTGTTCATTGCCAAAGACCTGAGTCCACTGAGCGAACGCGAGGTTCGAGGTAATGGCGACGCTGGCTCGTTCATAGCGGTCACTAAAGAACTGGAAGAGCAGTTCAGCAGTCTGCTTGGAGAAGGGCAGGTAGCCCAACTCATCCACTAAGACGAGATCGAAGCGACGATACTGAGCCAGCAGTCGTGGCAGCCGCAGCTCCTTGTGGGCAACTTCCAGTTCAGTGGCTAGCATGACCGCTGGCCGAAACAGGACGCGATAGCCAGCCAGGCACAGCGCTCTTCCCAAGCCCATCAGTAAATGGGTTTTCCCAATGCCGCTGGGACCGATAAAAAGCACATTGTCGTGAGCGGCTAGGAAGGCTCCTTGCGCCAGCTCTAGGAGCCGGATCTTGGAGACACAAGGGATCAAAGAAAAATCAAAGTCCTCCAGGCGCTTCTGGTAGGGGAAAGCAGCGGCTTTCAGACGTTGGCGTAGTTGCTGCTCATACCGCTGAGCCAGCTCGCCCTCAAGCAGGGTTTGTAAGTAACCCAGATACCCTAACCCTCGCTGTTCGGCTTCGCGGGCCACTGACTCACAATCGCGTGCCATGCGGGAGAGGCGCAACTGCTTGAGGTAAGTGGTAACGACTTCATTGCGGATGGCTTCTGTCATGGCTGCACCTCCAGCAAGCGATTGTAGGCGGAGAGATCCGGCAGGAGCGTTACCCCCTGATAGGTCGGATACTGTGCTGGATCAAGAGGGAGCACAGGGGCATTCTGCGCGCTAGCAAAGTTGAGCAGTTGGCGTACGGTGTCCGCACTCCAGCCGCCTTGCTCGCGTGCCTGGCGTAGCGCCACCTCCACGGCATTCACTGAGTGGGTCAAACACAACTCCAGGAGCCGAGCAAACTCGCGATTGCCATCGGAGCGACGAGCCACCAGATCCAGGCGTGCCGCTTCAAAGCTGGCAGGCAGATCCGCATTCCGCAAGGCTGAGGCCCAGGGAATGGCAAAAGGCTTTTTCAGCAGCAGGGGGACATAGTGGCGCCAGTCTTCGATCACCTGGCGCTTTTCGTAACAGCGAGAATGATCGGCCACTAGCTCTTCGCCTGCATACAGACGCACCCGGAAGGGATCGGCTTTGAGGGTCAAGCGTTGATAGGCATAGTGAATGGGCGCTGAATAGTCATTGGTCTGGAAGCGCACCCGTCCTGTCGAATGGACCAGCACCTCCGCTAATGGCCCTAGATCTGGTGCGTGAGTTGGCAGAGGTCCCAGGTGGCTGTGCTCAAATGCCAAGCGTGAGGCGATGGGATCGCTCCGCCCAGCCATGATGCGCTGCTGATCCAAGAGACAGTTCTCTCGCAGGCTCGTGTTGATGGCTTGCAGATCAGCGCCCTCTGGGAGCGGCACGAGGTAGTTACGTCGAGCATACCCGACCAGATTCTCGACGCTTCCCTTCTCCCAACCGGCATGCACATTGGCAAAGAGTGCCTCAAAGCGATAGACGCTCTGAAAGTGCAGAAACACGTCATGCTCTCGTCGGCTATGTCCTTCCAGCACCTGGAGCACGGCTGGTTTGAGGTTGTCGTAGACCGCCATGCGCGGCACGCCTCCCCAAAACTCGAAGGCATCGCGCTGGCCGAGCAGGAAGGCCTCTTGTCGCTGGGTGGGGAAGCACTCCACAAACATCGCTCCTGAAAAGCGCAGGCGTCCGGCCAGGAAAGGGACCTTCACCAACTGACCTTTGAGCTTGACGGTCGCTTCGCCAAAGTCAAACTCTGCCCGCTCGCCTGGCGCAAAGTCCAGAGGCACAAAAGCGGGTTTCGTGGTCTGCTGTTTCTCCCGCACATACATGCGCACGGTGGATTCTCCAATCGGGATACCCAGCTTGCGCAATTCTGCCCACATGCGATGCGCTGTCCAGCACTGTTTTGGGGCCCAGCGCTCAAGCCACTCATTCTCTTTGAGCCACTTCTCAATATGCGGAAGAGCGGCGTCGCGCACTGGCGTCTTGTGCTCAGCCTGGCGCTGATACCGACGCTCTTTGGGAGCTGGCTCTTCCTCTACAAGCTTGGCGACCGTATTGCGTGAGAGGCCAAAGTGGCGGGCCGCTGCCCTCTGGCTCTTGCCCTGGATCAAGACCCAGGTGCGAATGTCGTCTCGAAGTGCCACGGGATACACCTTTCTTTCCCTCCGCTCGCTAGAAATTTCTTTCTAGTATAGCGGATTTTCGGGGCCAGTGGCTCACTTTTGGATCAGCGAGTGGCTCACTCTTATGATAGCGTTTACAGCCCTGGATGCAATGAAGTTTGGGCTTGACAATTGACTTGAAGTGTATCATAGTCAAACTATAGCCATATCTATGTTCTCACCTGGTTTGATAAAAAGCATTTTTCTTATATACGAAAGGCAAGGCTGAAATGACAACAATTGATAGACTGCCAGTAGTCACTCCCGCCGATTGGATGCCAGGGCCCCCACAAGGACAATGGACCTACGACGACTATGTAGCTCTTCCAGACGATGGGCAGCGGTATGAGATTGTGTATGGAGTACTGTATATGTCGCCTTCTCCTAGTGGAGCGCATCAAGATGCTGTTGGTGAGATTTTCTCATATTTACGAACCTATGTGAAACTTGTGGGGCTTGGGCTCGTACGTGTCGCTCCTTTTAATGTCCGGCTCTCTTCCAAAGATACGTTTCAGCCTGATATATTGGTCGTTCTCAACGCTAATCTCGAGAAAGTCAAAGATACATACATGCTTGGTGCGCCTGACCTGGTCGTTGAGGTTGCTTCTCCCAGCACGGAGGGATTTGATCGACGAGAGAAGCAAGACGCGTATGCGGCTGCAGGGGTACCAGAGTATTGGATCGTAAATACCGATGCACGGACTGTTGAGCTACTGGTATTGGAGCATGGCAAGTACCGTTCGCTTGGTGTTTTTCGAGGAAAAGCGACGTTACCTTCGCACGTAGTGCCAGACCTGGCAGTACATGTTGAGCAGTTTTTTGTATAAGTAAAGAGTACAGGTCAATTTTATGATTGGCCTGTACTCTCCTAATCTACTGCTATTCCCGCGTTCGGAAGATCTTCACCCTTCTGTACGGCTCCTTCCCTCTACTGCGAGAGTTCAGGTTATAGCGTGTCGCCATCTGGTGTTGCAGCTTGCGGATATATGCATTGGCCGGTGCTAATTCAGCCGTGGTAAGGCCCTTGTTCAAGACCTGGTGAATAGCGTCCTCTGTTTCCAATAATGCGCGCGTTGTTGGATTGTCAGAGCCATAACCATCTTCCGCGCCCGGGCCTTCCTGGTCTTCCTCCGGCGGATTCTCCATTGGGATGTCGAAGATGCGGGCCAGCGCGTGCTGCATCTGGACGACCGTGTTGTTCTTCAGGATAATGATCAACTTGCGGTCATTTTCTGCTTGCTGCAGGCGTTCCGGTTGGCGGCGATAGTAGTTTTTCAGCGTGATGACCGCGTCGGCATCAGCCTGGTTATTTGTGACGATGATCGGTACCCGTAACTGGCGGGCCGACTCTGCCAGGCGGTCGCGGCTTACCCCAAACGGGTAGACGCGTAAGGTCTTGAGGATGGGCAGTTGTTCCTTGGTCGCGTCGGGTTGATAAATCCCTTCGTCGAGCAGCGGGCGATCAACCGCAACCAGTCCAGCCGCGTTATGTCGCTTGACATCCGCAGGTGCGGTGCCCGTCGGTGCCAATGCCCTTACCTGGACTTGTGGCTGCACCTGGCCGCGGCCATACGTGCCGCCATTACCGCGCGGCCCCTGCTGCCCCGTCCGGCGCACAGCGGTCCAACCGGCATCAGTGCGATCAATGTTGCTGTCCGGGCGTGATGAGATGCCAAAGCCCTCGATGCCCCAGGTTGGCACATCCATACCACCAGAGGTGATGCGGCGAAGACTAACGCGCCCGGTCTCCTCGTCACGCGTGCGCTCCTCGGCAATGAAAGCCTGGCCGCGCAGCATGCTGTCCACTGTATCAGCAACATCGCGATGCACGATCAGCTCCTGCCAGCTCTGCTGTTCGACCACCACGTCGAAGGTCGGCGGAGCCTTGCGTTCCAGAATACTCTTCTGGGTATGGCGCCTGCGTGCCTCTTCGTCTCCCAGGGTAACGGTCTGGATGCCGCCAACCAGGTCGGAGAGTGTCGGGTTCACCAGCAGGTTCCCGAGCGAGTTACCATGCGCAGTTGCGACCAGTTGCACCCCGCGTTCTGCGATGGTGCGTGCAGCGGCGGCTTCCAGTTCGGTGCCTATTTCGTCGATGATGATGACCTCCGGCATGTGGTTCTCCACTGCCTCGATCATCACCGCGTGCTGTTCCGCGGTGCGTGCCACTTGCATGCGGCGTGCCCGGCCGATCCCGGGGTGAGGAATATCGCCATCACCCGCGATTTCGTTCGAGGTATCCACAACGACTACACGTTTATTGGCTTCGTCCGCGAGAACGCGAGCTATTTCACGCAACAGGGTGGTTTTCCCCACACCTGGGCGGCCAAGAATCAAGATTGATTGACCCTGTTCGACAATGTCACGAATCAGCGCAATACTGCCGAGTACTGCTCGACCAATGCGGCAGGTCAAGCCCACAATTCTACCTTTTCGATTGCGCAGCGCGCTGATACGGTGCAGCGTGCGCTCGATACCAGCGCGGTTATCGTCACCAAATTCACCTATACGCTCGACCACGTACTCGAGGTCGGCGTAGGTCACTGGCTGAGTACTTAGGATCACCTCCCCTTCTGGGAACCGGCCCTCGGGCAAACGACCAAGGTCCATTACGATCTCCAGCAGTTCGCTTCGGTTTTCGAGCCGATTGACCGCGTCGTGGATGCCGGGCGGAAGAGTTATCAGCAGGGCTTCCAGATCGTCAGTGATCATGTTTTGCATAAGCAGTTTTATCACCTCGTTGCTTGGCGAGAATTGACCGTCCCCAGGCCTTTCACGCCATACACCACTCGTTGTTCCAACGCAGGGACTGTGCGTGGGTTCATAGCCAGCATAGCTATGTGACGCACGAGCAATGCCTTGGTCGAGACATGCTCATAGCCGCTGGAACGTAGGGCATTAATTACGGAAGAATCGTACTCCCGCACCTGGCAATAGATGGGGCGTGCGCTTCTTTCCAAAAGCCGCTGAGTGCCGAACCGTATGATCGGTTCGGCCAGTTCAGCATGTTCAGGATGAACCATAAGCGAGAGCTGGTGGGGCGCCGAGCCGTGACCCGGGCGAAGGCGCAACCAGGCTCCTAAACGAATGCCAACGTCGCATACGTAGCTTTCATCCCCCCTGGAGAGGAGAGATGGCAACGGGCGCAACGAGCCGATGTATAGTTTAGCAAATTCTTCACTACTGTCCAACATCTCCGCCATCTGTACTCGTTGCGGAGTGACAGCGCGGTAGAGCTGGTGCAATCCCCATACATGATGGCGATTCCAGCGTCGTAGTGAAGGTGGGTTGAAGTCGCCCTGTATTGACTCCGGCTCAAAGACGTAGGTCAGTTCACGGGCATAACGTTGAAATCCAGCTTTCTGAAATAATTCCAGTTCTGGTATTTCATCCTCAACCTTCGCAAAAATGCGGAGGATACCGCGGCTAGAGGCAATCTCCAATATATATTCGAGCAGCGCAATCAGCACCTCGTCACCGGGGATGCTGCTGTTGACCATGGAAGCAAGATAAGCTAAGTCCCACGTGATACGTGATGGACGTTCTCGTACCTGCGCAAATCCCAGGATATGCCAGTGATCCTCGCAGATCCAGGTACGTGACCTTGCGTTGACGGAGAAGATATTTCTCAGGATAGGCGGCAGAAGCATACGATGTTCTACCGGTTCGAGCCAGCACACGAAGTTTGCGAATTCGTGCTGCTTGCCGCGAGTACGGCGATCAATAGCGTAGATGATTCCCGGCAGATCAACGTATAATACCGGTCGTATCATCCAGTGCTCCCGCGCTGTAGGGGCGATGCCGGGGTGGTACAGGGTAGATCAATGTATCCGCCGGACACTTACCCTTTATATACCCCTACCCCTTGACGCTCTGTACTATGCGGAGAAAGTATTGATGGAAACGTGTGTCTCCAGCAACCTCCGGGTGAAATGCTGTACCTAGTAAGGCCCCCTCGCGGACCGCAACGATGGTTCCATCGTCGAGCGTTGCCAGCACCTCCACCTGCGGGCCAACGGACTCAACTGCTGGACCTCGGATGAACAGTGCGTGGAATGGCGCTTCTCCTAGTACTGGCACAGAGAGATCAGTTTCGAAACTTTCCCGCTGACTGCCAAACGCATTACGGCGAACCCGGATATGCATCGTGGCCAGTAAAGGCTGGCCTATGAGCGCGTTATCCGTCTCGCGTGCCAATAAAATCAATCCTGCACATGTTCCCCAAACGGGGAACCCTTCCTGGATCTGCTGTTGCAATGGCTCAGCTAAGCCATACAACACCATCAACTTGCCAATAGTGGTACTTTCACCACCTGGTACTATTATACCATCTAAATCTTGCAAATGCTTGGGAAGTCGGACAGCTTTTCCCTCAACTCCCAACTCGGCCAACATTTTCAGGTGTGCTTCAAAATCGCCCTGCAATGCTAAAACGCCAATGTGCAGCTTTTTTGAGGTGTATGTTTCCTCCATACCTACCTTACCATCCCCGGCGGGCCATCAGTTCTTGCTCTGGTAACTTATCGAGGTTAATACCCACCATCGGGTCGCCCAGGTTGCGTGATACCTCTGCAATGATATCAGGATCCTGGTAATGAGTGGTGGCGCGTACGATGGCCTTGGCCCGTTTCAATGGATCACCAGACTTGAAGATACCGGAGCCGACAAAGATACCTTCCGCTCCCAGGCGCATCATCAGAGCGGCATCGGCGGGAGTGGCTACGCCCCCGGCCGAGAAATTCACGACAGGCAGCTTGCCTCTTTGAGCCACCTCGCGCACCAGTTCATACGGTGCGCCGAGATTCTTTGCCTCGGTCATCAGCTCCTCTTCAGGCAGCATTTGCAAGCGCCGGATACCATCCATGATGGTGCGCATATGACGTACCGCTTCTATGATGTTGCCTGTCCCGGCCTCACCTTTCGTGCGTATCATGGCAGCACCCTCACCGATGCGCCGGAGGGCCTCGCCAAGGTCGCGCGCGCCGCATACAAACGGGACGCTGAACAGGTGTTTATTGACATGGAAGTTTTCGTCGGCTGGTGTTAATACTTCTGACTCGTCTATGCAATCAACTCCAATGGCCTGGAGAATTTCGGCTTCGACAAAATGCCCTATCCGGCACTTCGCCATGACAGGAATGGTGACGGCCTCTTTGATCTGGATGATGAGCTCAGGGTCGCTCATGCGAGCGACGCCACCCTGGGCACGAATGTCGGCTGGCACGCGCTCCAGCGCCATAACTGCGGCTGCCCCGGCCTCTTCTGCGATGCGCGCCTGTTCGGCGTTGACTACATCGCAGATGACTCCGCCTTTGAGCATCTCCGGGAAACTGCGTTTAACTTGTATAGTTCCTGTCTGCTTTTGCATGATTATTTAACTCCTGGCTGACATGGGGTGTGTAACGTTTGTACTACATTTTATCACATCGAGCGGGAGAGCTACTACAGCCAAGTCGGGATAGAGAAGCCAGCCAGGATTATGAAGGCGTTGACTTTCTCTCTAAGCTACTAAGTCAACAAATCCAGGCTGAGCTTTAAGGCTACATCAACCTTGCTCAATTCCTCGCTAGTGATAGTGCCCCGGCGGCGCAGCAGACGCGATTTTTCAATGGTCATCACCTGTTCACATTTGACGTCGGTGTAGTCGGTCAGGCCATTCTCTTCGCTGGGGGCGATACGCACGTGCAGGGGGAGCTCGCGCTCCGTGCGACTCATCGAGGCAACTATGGTCAGGGGATAGTTGTGAGAAAGGTTACCGCGGTCATTCTGGATGATTAAAGCGGGTCGTATGCCCTGTTGTTCGGCACCTCGACCAGGGGACCAGTTCACATCCCAAATCTCGCCACGCCTGGGAGTAAGGGGGGTGGACACTGGAGTTGGGAGTTGAGTTTTTTCATCTTGTTTGGGGCTTGGCGTAGATGGTGCCTTCGCCTCACTACTCATGCATACACCTTATGCAACAACCATAGCCTCTCGGCCAGCATTAAAAAAGAAGCGTGCGTCTTCTAGTGTTTCTGGGAGGGAACCGAGATAGGCGTAGGCTTCATCGAGAGAGGTGCTGAGGGTGACGAGTTCGCGTTCGCGTTTCTGAATGATTGCTGCTTTCAACTGTTCGTAATTATCCTGGCGCATCAGATCCAAAATTGTCTGTACCACATCTCCTAGCGAGGACTCTAGTTCGACAGCGAGAGCCTTTAGCTCTTTGTGCTGCGTTGAAGGGATCTGTATCGACTTGCGAACGAGGTTATCATGATGATAAAAGTCAGGTTGTACAACTGCCATGAAACTGCCTCCTGCTGGTTAGCGAAACCTTCCATTTCATCTCTTCTAATTGTAAACGGTCACAACTGAAATGTCAATAAATATAATTTTCCAAAAAGCTAAAAGTGTAGTTGGAACGAACAGCCTGCCGGCTTAATGTCCTCACATAGAGTGCATATCTAACCAGAATGTCCTAGCTACACTATCGCCCTTGCCCCGCCCCTACCTGGCGTGCTATACTTTGTTATAGCAATAGGCTTTTGTCATACCCACAGTTGTGATAGCGCACCAGTTGAGGTCTTAGACGATTTTGGAACGTCGCCCCTGGTGAAGGCAACAACTGTCCCGGCAAAGGAGGTGAGGGACATGGACGCTGGCCCCAGTCATAGTAGGCGTGTGGTCTTCGCGTGCCTGCTCGCGGGATTGTTCTTCTCCCCATTGGGTATGGTAGTTGGATAGATGTATCACTGATCTTCTAACCAGGTCTTAGTTCACCACCAGTGCGCTTTCACCCCTACCTTCCCGATGAGTTCACATCACCGCACACCGTGGATGTCGAGGAAGGGCTCTCCCACCTGCCAGCAGATCTTGCCTGGGTTTCTATTCGCTCTGAAATCTTATCACGGACCAGGCTGTAGAACCCTACAAGCAGTCCCCCTGTAAACACAACGCATCTTGCATGGAAATGCACATCTAGCTTCCTTAAAGAAAGGTATGCTTTTACCTTACAGTGCTTTGCCATGCCACGCGTATGCTTTGTAACTGCTGTTACTCATACAGTGGGTTTATCCACTTATCCACAGCGCTGTGGATAAATTTATGGAATTCTTATACCTTCATGGAAAGGTGGTGATACCATTGATTTTTTTAAGCACACTCTTGCGCCGTAGCGTTTATGATATTGAAGGACGTCGCCTGGGCGTTCTACGAGATATCCGTGTCTCATTGAATGACACATTCCCGGCTGTAACCGCCCTTGTTGTAGCTACCTCTACACTCGGCAATAGCGATTTAATCATTCCCTGGTCTCAAGTAGATAACCTGGAAGAGCCGCAAATACATCTGACTGTCAGGCAGCAGCACATTGCTTCTTATACACCACATCCAGATGAATTGCTGCTCAAGCGCGATCTTTTGGATAAGCAGATTGTCGATACCCAGGGCTTTCGCGTGGTGAAAGTCAACGATTTAAAATTAGCGCAAGTTAAGGGAACAGCGCGTTTGATCGGCGCTGATATCAGCCTGAGCGGCCTGTTACGGCGCCTGGGAATGCGCAAGCCAATCGAACTACTGAGTCGAGTATTGCCGGTCAGTCTCCCTGAACGCACCATTACCTGGAATTATATTGAGCCAATTCAGGTGATGACGGTTGGCACAGGTCAGCTAACGCCGGCGCTTGCAGGCGCTGCCGCTGGCACAGGCGGTATTGTGCCACAGGTGCAATTGAACGTTAGCCACACCAAACTTGCCGATTTACATCCAGCCGATATCGCCGATATCCTGGAGCAGCTTGACGTTGATGAGGCTGGTGCGGTGCTGGGTCGCCTGGATACGGAGACGGCAGCCGACATCTTAAACGAAGTAGAAACTCCCCTGCAATCTGAGCTCTTGAGCGAAATGGAGCCGGAAAAGGCTTCCGACCTGCTTGAGAAACTCGCACCCGATGATGCCGCCGATATATTGGCGGAAATGCCGCGGGAAGAGGCCGAACGTCTTTTGAACTTGATGCCCGCCAACGAGTCTCGGCCCATTCGCGAACTGCTGCGCTATGGAGCAGAGACTGCGGGTGGCATCATGACCACCGAAGTGCTCTCACTCTCGCAGGAGCTTAGTGTTGAAGAGGCACTTGTCTACCTGCGTCAACATTCCGAGCATATGGAGATGGTCTATTACCTCTACATTGTAGATGACGAGCGTCACCTGGTGGGTGTGGTTTCTCTACGTGAACTGGTGGTAGCGGAGCCAACCACCCAATTGAAAGATCTGATGGATAAAGATGTCATTAAAGTGCAGACGGACACTGACCAGGAAGAAGTAGCACGCGTTATCGCCAAGTATGACCTGCTGGGTGTTCCGGTGGTAGACGATGAGAATCACCTGGTAGGATTGGTAACCGTCGATGATGTCATCGATGTTCTACGTGAAGAACAGGCTGAGGACTTTTCTGAAATGGCGGGGGCCAGTGTGGAGGAATTTGAGGAGGAAGAGCATTTTTCGCTGCGTGCCGTCTTAAGCCGCGCGACCTGGTTAGGTGTAAATCTCCTGGCGGGCTTTATCCTTGCCCTGGTGGTCTACAAGATCTTTGGCAATGCGCTTACTATGCACTCGGCGCATATCCAAACAGGCATTGTGGCAGGGTTAAGTTCTCCAGTCGCGCTCAATGGCATGATTAGTTTCATACCCATGCTGCTGCTCACAAGTGGCAGCGTCGGTTCACAGGCGCTGGGTGTGGCAGGTTGGCAGTTGCGTTCCGCCCATGGTACTGATTTCTGGCGCGGCTTGTTCCGTGAACTGCGCCTGGGGACTGTCGGAGGCATCCTGGCGACCATTACGGTAGGTTTACTGGCATGGCTGCTGTTCCGCTCGTGGCTATTGAGTCTCGCCATTGGGCTGGGCTTTGGATTTACCTTGCTGATTGCAGCCATCTGCGGCCTCGTTTTCCCGACTCTTCTCCAGCGTCTCAAACTGCGCGGCAGCCTGCAGAGCGCTCCGCTCATCGATCCCATCATTGCCGTGATTAGCTTGAGCATCTTCCTGGTGGTGGCACTCTGGCTGATTGATATATTGCATGTATAGCGTGGTCTTGCCCGTGGCGATTCAAATACCCCGGGCAAAACCATGCTCATAACTATTGACAAGTGTCACTACCTCTTGATATACTTCCTTGCGTAAGATGAGCGAAGCTTCCGGCTACATTTGCTTCTCATCTGAGGATGTAGCTCCATTCCTCGATAGCTCAACGGTAGAGCGGCCGGCTGTTAACCGGTAGGTTACAGGTTCGAATCCTGTTCGAGGAGCCAATTACACAGAAAAGCCATGAAACCCACTCCAATAGAGTCTCTGGAGTGGGTTTCATGGTTACCTCAACCCGGCATCACCGGTTAGAAAGGGGTGATGCCATACCCATAAGGGAATAGGGCACCAGTGCAGCCATTATTCTGATTGCAGGGTTCCTGCGTCACCGAATTTGGCCAGGTATAGGTCAGTTTGCCCCGAAAGCCATAATCGCCAAACAGCACGTCGGTGATGCCTTCACCTTCAGTTGAGCCGATCCACGCGGCGACGAATGCGGAGGATTTATTCAACTGGGTGTTGATGATGATCGGACGCCCAGAGAATAACAACACAATGCACTTCGTTACCCGACTGCAAACATCCGAGACCTCCGTCGCGTCGGTGCTGCTGAGCGCCAGGGTGTTGGTATCACCATTGCCTTCAGCATAAGGCGTTTCCCCAACGGCGACGATTCCGACATCCCCTTTGTAATTTCCCTTCGTGCGGGTCCCGACGAAGTTGAGTTTCACCGAGGAGGACAGTCCTGCTTGCTGAATAGCCTGCCAGAGTGTTGTTCCGATGGTGGTGGTCCCGCTCCCTCCTTGCCAGGAGATCGACCAACCGCCCAACTGATAGCCCAGATTATTTGCGTGATCGCCCCCGACAACCAGGGTATAGCTACCAGTCTTAGATAAGGGCAGCACGCTGTTGTTCTTCAACAACACCAGCGACTCCCGCTCAGCCTGCCGCGCTACCGCGCGATGCGCCGCCGATCCCACGTTGGGGGTATAGCTGCGATCCGTGTAGGGTTGTGTAAACAAGCCTAACGCGAACTTCGCTGTCAAGATGCGCGTTACCGCATCATCGATGCGGGACATCGGAATGTTACCTGCCTTGATTTCGGTGTCGAGGGTACTGATGAAGGTTTTGTAATCATCAGGTACCATAATCATATCTATGCCAGCGTTAATAGCTGTGCGGACGTCATAGTTGTAGTCCGAAGAGATCTGGTTGATGGCTTGCCA
>WNGJ01003059.1_pt1 | contig 52777 bp, 39 predicted proteins | sample 5400611 | NCBI WGS metagenome assembly WNGJ01 (sample SAMN13153375, study PRJNA577476) | soil metagenome | isolation source: 40 cm soil or saprolite under Garry oak tree replicate 1 | place: USA:California | collected 2016-06-15 | reverse complement strand
ACACCAATACGGCGCACCACCGTGTCTATGGAGAAACCCGTACCCGTTTCGGACTGGGTGCGCAGTTGGCGGTGTGCGCCCGCGCAAAGGCGATGGAGGCCATCAAGGCGATCAAGACCCAGGAAAAGCAGCGACGGGGACACCAGCGCAAAAATCGGCCACCTCCCAAACCCGCCACCTATCCGCAGTTTGGGCCACGTGGCAGTGTGCGCTACGATGCGCGGACCTACCGCTTGCTCTGGGGTAAGCGACAACATGAGATGCTCGTTGACCCGCAGTGGGAGATCGGCGGTGCAGACCTGGTGTGGCGACGCGGCGTCTACTACTTGTATGTCACTCAAAGCACAGAGGCCCCCTCCATCACCGAGACACCTGATGCCATAGGAGTAGACCTGGGCATCGTCAATGTCGCAACGGATAGCACCGGGGAGCGTTTTACCGGGGCCAGGGTGCGTGAAGTGCGCAATCGCTCTGTCAAACGCCGGGCTGCCTTGCAGCGGGTAGGGACTCGTTCTGCTCAACGTCGTTTGAAGCAGATGAGCGGGCGCGAACAGCGTTTTATGAAGGATATCAATCACACGATCAGCACCGCATTGGTCAAGAAAGCCGTCGTATCGCGCAAGGCACTTGCTCTTGAAGACCTGACGGGGATTCGAGACAGGACCATGGTTCGCCGCGAAGACCGAGACGCCCGGCACTCCTGGGCCTTCAATCAATTGCGGACGTACATCGTCTACAAAGCAGCATGGGCGGGCGTACAGGTCAGGTTTGTTGATCCTGCCTATACGTCGCAAACGTGTTCGCAGTGTGGACATGGTGAGCGTGCCAATCGACAATCTCAAGCCTCTTTCCAGTGTAGGCAGTGCGGTTGTTGCCTGAATGCCGACATCAATGCGGCGACCAATATCTCTTTGGCCGAACCAGTCAAGCGGCCAATAGTAGCACCCGTACGTGAGTAGCTACAAGCCCGTCCCTTTCAGGGGATTTGGGTACTTGACTGACAACAAGGAGGGAGCAGCATGAGTAACGGACGCATTACAGGCAAAAGGGCGATTATTACGGGCGCAGGTATGGGCATCGGGCGTGCAACCGCTATCAGATTTGCCCAGGAAGGTGCCAGGGTTGGCCTCATCGACATTAATCGAGTGGCCGTTGATGAAGTAGTTTCACGTATCACGGCTTCAGGTGGAGAAGCCATACCCCTCATTGCTGATGTCAGTGAAGAGGACCAGGTTGCCCATGCTGTTGACCAGGCAGTAGCACGCTGGGGTGGCCTGGATATCGTGGTGGCAAACGCGGGAATCGAACTCATCGGTGAGGATGCCCGTGTCCACGAACTTGCCAGGGAGGTGTGGGATCGTACGATTGGCGTTAACCTCACAGGTGTATTCCTGGCATGTAAGCATGGTATCCGCGCGTTACTTAATTCTGGTGGTGGGAGCGTTGTTTGTACAGCATCGCCCACAGGTCTTTTTGGTTGCGCACCAACGTACTCGGCATATAGCGCGAGCAAGGCTGGTGTCTATGGCTTGACAAGGGTCATGGCAAACGATTATGCCCGCCTCGGTATCCGGGTTAATTGCGTCATTCCAGGCTTCACGAATACTCCTATGACGACATATTTTATGCAGAACGACGAGGAGCGAGAGGGTCTCCTGAAAACGATTCCATTGGGGCGTCCCGGTGAGGCAGAAGAGGTCGCTGCTGTAATGCTTTTCCTGGCCTCGGACGAGGCTTCATATGTGACCGGCGCTGCCTGGGTCTCGGATGGAGGAATGACGGCAATCTGAAGGGAGACATCAATGCTAGACCACATATCTCCCATCGACAATCCAGTAGCCATTGTGACTGGCGCAGGTTCTGGTATCGGTGCTGCGACTGCTCGACTACTTGCTGAGCGTGGGATGGTCGTCGCGCTGGTTGGTCGCCGGGAGGAAAAGCTGGCCGAAGTTGCTCGAGCCATTAAGGATACTGGAGGCGAAGCTGCAAACTTCCCTGCTGACCTGGCGATAGCAAGCGCACCAGGAGAGATCGTCGAGCGTGTTATCTCGCGATTTGGGCGCATCGATGTACTGATTAATGACGCGGCAGGTCTGGTAGCGAAACCGTTCGATCAGTTTACTATTGCCGAGTTCGATGAGCAGGTGGCGACGAATGTACGCAGCGTTTTCTTCCTGATCCAGTCTGCACTCCCCTTTTTGCGTCGTTCTCCGTCGCCTGCAATTGTAAATTTGAGTTCCTCCGTCGGCTCGTGGGTGAGGGTAGAAAATGCGCTATACTCGATGACCAAGGCGGCGATTGAGCACCTGACGCGATGCCTGGCAGCAGAACTCGCCGCCGATGGCATTCGCGTCAACGCTATAGCCCCTGGACCCTGCGCTACTCCAATTCTTACCACTCTTGGGGACGATATCAACAAGGTTCACAATGATTTGCTCGCAACAGTTGCTTTGGGACGCCTGGGAGAACCGGAGGAGCTTGCATGGTGGATTGTTCAACTGGTTGACCCACACGCAGCCTGGGTGACTGGAGCGGTGATTCCGGTCGATGGGGGCCAGACGTTGGGGGTTGGGCGTCGGAGATAATTATCAACGTTTCCGTCTCAGCCACGAATGTAGGGGCGCAATGAATTGCGCCCGCCTGGGGAGGCGGTCCTCGTCGCAGGGCGCAATTCATTGCGCCCCTACATCCATTCCCCGATTCATTTGTTCATCTGAATCATTGTATCCCTACCATTATACGCACCCTCGTTTTTGATACCCCTTGAAAAATACGCGCGCTAATGGTATACTTTTCTCAAGTTCATGAAGTTGTTGCAATAAATTGCACCGTACGCTTGCTTTCGGGAGATATTCGATGGACAATGCGGACGTTGATTTCCTGGTTGATCTGGCTACACGGTTTTATGTACAGGGTCAGACCCAGGCGCGCATAGCACGCGATCTGGGGGTTGATCCCGCGACTGTCTCCAGACACCTCAAAAAGGCGCGGGATGAAGGGATCGTGCGCATCGAGATACGCAGGCCACGGCGTCTCCATATGGATCTCGGACATGAACTGGCCGACCGCTACGGACTGAAACGGGCCGTGGTGGTGGCAAATGATGATGGTGGAAGTTCTGCCGTAGCCTACGCGGCGGCCGATTATTTCAGCAGCTTGTTGACCAATGGCGCACGACTGGGTCTCTCCTTTGGAAGAATGCTTTCCGCGATGATTCCTTTGCTTCCTACCAATACCGTGTCGGACCTGGATATCTCGATGATGCTGGGTGGTTTTGGTAGGGCAATGCCGGGGATCCAGGGGCATGAACTGGCTCGGCACATTGCCTCTCTTTATCCGCGCAGCAGGACGCACTATCTACAGGCACCGTTGCTGGTGGATTCCCCAGATATCAGACGGGCGATGTTGAGGGATGGTTCTATCAGAGCCGCCCTGCAGGCTGCCGCGAACAGCGAACTGGCACTCGTCGGCATCGGCAACCTGGATGATAGCGCTCCCCTTATTCGCTATGGCCACTTGAGCGCCGAAGACCGCAAGTGCCTGCTGCAATCGGGTGCAGTGGGCGATGTCTCGGCGCGCTTTTTTGATATCCACGGAAGGCCAATAGCAGACCTCGACGATCGACTGATCGCGATTGAACGTGAAGACCTTGCCCGCATCCCTACCGTCGTGGCCGTCGCTGCTGGCCCCGAGAAGTATGCAGCGATCCAGGGTGCTCTGCGGTCAGGCTATGTCGATGTCCTGGTGACAGATGAGACGACGGCGAAGGAACTTGCACAAGCAGAGCGAGAAACATCTAGATGGCCCGAAGTGAAAGGAGGTAAAGCAGGATAAGAAAAGAGCCTATCACATTCCGAGTAGTTGTTTCGATCTGACTCATACTCATAAAAAGAGGAGAATTATGGCCACAATTGATGACTCTTCAGCTCATGGAGATGGTAATGTGCGCTTACCGGATATTGAAGTAGAGTCTAAGTTACCGATTGTGCACACCCAACTGAAGGCAGGTGCATTGAGCCTGCCTGAAGCGCTGATGCAAAGCGTAACGACCATCGCGCCGGCAATCGCCGCTTTGTTTTTTACTCCCTTTGTTGTTAGTCTCGCAGGGGTCGCATCCCCCCTGGCCTACCCTATAGGTTTTGTAATCACCCTCGTGCTTGGCATTGTGCTGGTCCAATTCACCAAAAAGATGCCAGCAGCAGGCGGCTACTATACCTACATCAGTCGTAGCTTACACCCTCGTGTCGGATGGCTGGTCGCCTGGCTATTCATCCTGTACGCGCCCACTGTCGGTGGAATTGTGTCGTTATATATGGGCAACATCCTGCAACAGGAACTGCAGGCCAACTGGGGCATCAATTGGCCATGGTTCCCAGCGGTATTCATGATTGTAGTCATTACGGGTGTTGCACTTCTCCAGTATCGCGGCATTAGGCTCTCAGGTAGAACCCTTCTCGTCCTTGGCATCATCGAGATGGGACTTGTCATACTTCTGGCGATCTGGGCTATTGCTAATCCTGGTCCAGGAGGTGTGAACTTCGATTCCTATAATCCGGCCAACATCTCAATTACCGGAGTGGGTGCATTCGCGCTTGCCATTGTCTTCTCTCTCCAGGCATTCACTGGTTGGGACGGCGCCGCCCCGCTGGGAGAGGAGACCGCAAATCCGACCAGGAACATCTCCCGAGCCGTTATTGGCTCGATCATTCTGATGGGTGTCTTTCTGGTCTTCGTCACCTGGGCGATCATTCTCGGCTGGGGTACCAAAATCATAGGAACGCTGCCGACCTCACCAGAGTTACCTGCCATCGTGGTAGCCAAACGCGTATGGGGACCGGTATGGTGGCTGGTCCTTCTTGCGCTCTTAAACTCGACCTTTGCTGTTGTGTTAGCTGTCTGTAACATAGGGACGCGCATGTGGTACGCTATGGCGCGCTCCGGCTCACTGCCGAGGGTGCTGACCAGGGTACACCCGGTCTATAGGACGCCGGTCAACACGATCATCATGCAGTGGGTTGTCAACCTCGGAACGGGGCTTATCCTGCTCTGGTGGCTCGGTTCAGTCAATGGGTACTTCTATGAGAGTTTTGTGCTGGCGCTAGCCGTGCTTATCGTCTACGCTATGGGCAGCGTCGGTGTTTTCTTGCTCTACTGGCGGGAGTACCGGAGTGAGTTCAATATCTTCTTACACGCCATCTTTCCATTGATCTCGCTCGCTGCACTGGGTTGGCTGGGTTACGAGTTGTTCAATCCTTATCCCGCAGCACCAGTCTCATATGCTATTCCAACTGTGGGTATCTGGCTCCTGATAGGTATCGTGGTACTGGTCGTGATGGGGGTTCGAGGAAAGGAAGAGTGGCTCACCAAGGCAGGTGAAAGCGCGTTTGAGATAGTAGAGGGACCCTCTGAGCAACCGGTTGGTGGTTCTGCCTGATTGCGTAGTCATGCACATTAACAAATGAATCGGGGATTGGATGTAGGGGCGCAATTCATTGCGCCCTACGACGAGGATCGCCTCCCCAGGCGGGCGCAATTCATTGCGCCCCTACATCCTTTTTCTATTACCCCACTATTTTGTTCATCTGCATGATCGGCCCCGGTGGCTTTCCTACTTTCCTCCTTTCTCGGTGTGGAGAGGGGAAGTAAACCACTTTCATAAACCTTGATGAAAAGGAGTTGATTAACATGGCACATGATTCAGGTGCCTTTAAAGGCATTGCAATCACCCAGATTGGGGTAGTGGTTCGGGACGTAGTGAAGATGGTTGAACTCTACCATAAGACGTTGGGTTGGGGTCCCTGGAGCATTTATAAAGCGGAGCCGCCGCTGCTACACAGCACGGTATTGCGAGGCAAACCCACGGAATTCACCTTCATGAACGCAGAAACCCATGTCGGGCCGGTTGACTTCGAGTTTATCCAGCCACTCGAGGGACCCAGTATTTACAAAGAATTCCTGGAACAGCATGGCGAAGGTGTGCATCACATTGCCTGCATGGGCACCGGGGCGAACTACGAAGAGAACCTTGAGAACTTCGAGAAGATGGGTCTGAAGGTTCTTATGGGTGGCGCAATCGGTGAGACTATTAAATTCTACTACCTCGATTCGGAACCAATGTTGAAGATTGTATTGGAGTCAGGTAGCGGGCACATGATCTCTATTCCACCATGGCGTACCTATCCGTAGGAAGGGAAACAGGAAAGATGAGCAGCGCCGAATTTGCCGGGAAGGCTGTAATAGTTACTGGAGCAGCTCAAGGAATTGGGCGTACCATAGCTGAGCAATTTCTCAGGCAGGGAGCTCGAGTACTGATCTTCGATCTCGATGAGGAACTGGCTATTGAGACTGCTCGGCAATTGTCGCCGGCTGCTGAACTGGTCATAAGTGTAGGCGGAGATGTGAGCCATAGAGCAGATGTGCATCGCGCCGTGGAGACATGCGTCGAGCGATTCGGGCATCTCGATGTAATGGTGGCACATGCTGGTATCGCCGATGCCACACCCCTACTGGAGATCGACGACGCTAGCTGGCAGCGTATTTTGGATGTCAACCTCACTGGAGTCTTCCTCTGTACTCAGGAGGCGGGTCGGGTCATGGCTCGCTCTGGAGGAGGAACCGTCGTGGTAACGGCTTCTACCAATGCCTTCTGGGTAGAGTCGAATCTGGCTCACTACAACACATCCAAAGGCGGCGTGGTTGCGTTCGTCCGGTCGGCGGCCATTGATCTCGCGCGTTACAGCATCAGAGTGAACGCAGTTGCTCCCGGCGTAGTGCGGACACGTATAGCGGCGTGGGTGACAGAAGATCCTGTCCTGGCCGCTGAATACTTGAAACATATCCCGCTCAATCGCTTTGCCGAGACCATCGACGTGGCGAAGGTGGTGCTCTTCCTGGCCTCCAGCGATTCCGCGTACATCACGGGACAGACAATTGTGTTGGATGGTGGTCAGACTCTGGGAATCATGGTAGATGCTCCCGAGACGCCCATTCCCGGCACCGGGCTTTCGGGTGGCACGAAAGATACTCAGGTCTCATAAAGCGCAATGAGGAGTTCAAAATGCGTACGTTAACAGAACGCCAGTTGTGGTATGGTGTGGATAGGCAGCCGCCTGAAACACGCGAACTGAGGGCTGGTCCAGTGATGGCATTACTGGATGGCATCGATCTCCGTTACGTACGGATTGGCTCGCTAGAGGTGGTGCGTCGTATGTATATGGCCGTGCGGGATCAGAATTGGAACACCATTCCTGGGACGTACCAGATTACCAGGGTTGACCAGGAACGAGACAGCTTTGAAATCAGGTTTGAGGTCGAGCACAAGGATCATGATCTTGACTTTGCCTGGCTGGGAAGAATCGTGGGTTCTCGCGATGGACAGATCCTTTATGAAATGAATGGCGTCCCAAAGAGCGATTTTCGCTACAACCGCATCGGGTTGTGCATCCTGCACCCGTTCCGAGAATCTGCAGGACGGCCCTACCAGGCCCAGACTCCACAGGGTGAAGTGAGCGGTAGCTTGCCGGAACTGATTGGTCCTCAGCGCTTCGAGAATGGCTATTACGTGCCACTTTTCCCTGCGTGCAGCGGCTTTACAGTCGACCTTACAGACAGTGTACGAGCGCGCTTCAACTTTGAAGGCGACCTCTTTGAGATGGAAGATCAACGTAACTGGACCGATGCCTCCTTCAAAACCTACTGCACGCCGTTATCGCTCGGTTTTCCCCATCAAGCCCGTAAAGGAGCGGGGATCATACAGAGTGTGACCGTCCGGGTGGAGGGCGAGAACGTAACAGCGGAGAAAGTGACTGAAGAGTTACGATTATCGATAGGTCAACCGACGAATCATCACCTACCGGCTATCGGGTTCGGTATGCCCAGTGACGGAGCATCGTTGATCAGCCGCGAACTTGAACTTTTGCGTAGATTGAAGCCCGACCACCTGCGGGTCGACATTCATCTTACAAATGAGTACGCTGATACCGTGGATCGTGCAATAGAAACCTGCCAGGCGTCAGGCTGCGATCTGGAGATTGCTCTTTTTATCACCGGGAATAGTGGGAGCGTGTTGGCCAGACTGGCATCACTGCTGCAAGGCCAGGCAAGAGTAGCGCGCTTCCTCATCTTTCAAGAGGGAGCCCAAACCGCTACTCCAACCGAAACGACTGCCCCCGAACTGGTGGAACTGGCTCGCAAGCATTTGCGGCAGGTTGCATCCCAGGCTACGTTCGCAGGTGGAACCGACATGTACTTCTGTGAACTGAACCGTACACGACCCCATGTAGAGGCAATGGATGGTGTCTCGTACACCATCATTCCGCAGGCGCATGCCTTCGATGAGCGGTCGTTGGCTGAAACGCTGGAAGCACAGGGCGAAACCGTGAGGAGCGCACGAGCATTTGCTGGTGGTCGCCCGGTCATCGTCAGTCCCATCACATTGAAACGACGATATAACCCGCACGCAACAGTAGCAGAAGCTGAACGAGCGCCAGGTGAGCTTCCTGATCCGGTCGATCCTCGCCAGATGTCACTCTTTGGTGCAGTGTGGACGGTAGGAAGCATCAAATACCTTGCTGAGAGCAGTGCGGCATCGCTCACCTACTACGAGACCGTAGGCTGGCGGGGGTTGATGGAACGGGAAACTGGTTCGCCGCTGCCTGAACTCTTCCCCTCTGCTCCAGGAATGGTCTTTCCGCTTTATCACATTTTTGCCGATGTTGCAGAATGGAGGGGCGGCTTGATTGTTGAGTGCGAATCGAACCGGCCACTTGACGTTACCGCGCTAGCTGTCGGTAGCGAAGGCTCTCTCCATCTACTGGTAGCGAATCTGGCAGGCGTATCCCAGCGCGTAGTGATTGATCCATTAGAGGCTAGTCGCGTCTCGGTGCGCAGTCTGGATGCAAGCACAGCACAGCAAGCTATGTTTGAGCCAGAGAGCTTTCGCCAGAACTGGCAACAAGTGGAGATACAGAACAGAGAACTCGTTTTCGACATGGCCCCATATGCTACAGTCCGTATAGATATTAAAAATTAAAGGCCACCGGATGTGAGGACACCGAGGCGAGGATGGGGGCAAGCCCCATCCCTACTATATACGAGGTGCGAAGCCTATTTTCGTCGTATAGTAGGGGCATCCCCTTGCGGGTGCCCTCGGGGTGTGGTTGTGGCTCGAATACCGGCTTAATCTTAGGAGGTAACAGACATTTTGAAGATCCTGGCAGTAGGTGACTCATTCGTATCCACACGCTTGTTCGAGATAGGGTTGACGAAAATCGCTGCCGAGCATAAGGTTCGGTTCATCCAACTTGATATGGAAGCGCCTTTCGTTCCTACAACCCCATCCGAATGCGCTATTACCGAGTATGCTGGGAATCCACAACAGTTAGTGAATGCCCTCGATGACGAGGAGATTCTACTTGTGCATGGTGCGCCGGTAACCGATGCGGTATTAGATGCTTCGCCCAATCTGAAAGTGGTAGGGGTTGCCAGGGGTGGCCCGGTCAATATCGACCTGACTGCTGCCAGCGATAGAGGCATTGCAGTTATCACCGCTCCGGCACGCAATGCGGAAGCGGTTGCAGATCTCACCCTGGCTTTCATGATCATGTTAGCTCGAGGCATTAAGACCGGTGTGGAGTTTGTGACGAGCGGTGGTCGTGTTGGAGATTCGGCCTTCGAGGGCGCACAATTCTTTGGACATGAACTAGGTGGGCACATTTTAGGTCTGGTGGGATATGGCAACGTCGGCGTACGGGTCGCCAGGAGAGCCCTGGCTTTTGGCACATCGATTCTGGTATATGATCCGTATGTAGCGCCTGAAACAGTGGAAGGCCTGGGAATCAAGATGACGTATCTAGAAGAGCTATTGGCGAGTTCCGATTTTGTGTCTCTCCATGCCCGAGTGACCCCAGAGACTGTCAACTTCTTTGATACAAGGAAGTTTAGTGCGATGAAGCAAGGATCGTATTTCATCAATTCCGCGCGGGAGACCCTGGTAGACGAGCAGGCACTATACGAGGCGTTAGTCTCACAGCGCCTTGCTGGCGCTGCTTTGGATGTGCTCAGGCCATATCCTGAAGACACGCCCAGTCCCCTGGTGTCCCTCCCGAACGTCATAGTCACACCACATATTGGTGGCGCCACACATGAAGCCGCATTGCGTGGAGTTCAAATACTTGCTGACCAGATAGACCAATATCTGGCTGGCCAACCCATGCAGCACATCGTGAATCGAAGCGTAACAGGGAGTTCGAGATGAGCAATCAGTATTTGTTAGCCATAGACGCGGGTACCGGCAGTTGTCGCGCTGTACTTTTTGATCCATCTGGGAATCAAGTGGCTTTGGCTCAGCGTGAATGGTCACATTTTCCCGAGCCAGCGTATCCTGGCTCCCAGGTATTCGATACGCGTGCCAACTGGCAGCACATCTGCGCCTGCATCCACCAGGTTCTCGCCGCTCCTGGAGTGACACCAGACTCAATTCTGGGAGTGAGTAGTACCAGCATGCGTGAAGGAATTGTGCTCTATGATAAGGTGGGACGGGAGATCTGGGCCTGCCCCAATGTGGACTCGCGGGCCGTGGGAGAAGCAGCAGAACTGGTTGATAGTCGCCTGGCCGAAAAGATTTACTTTACGGGAGGTGACTGGGTGGCAATCACCTCCCCGCCACGCTTACTCTGGTTACAGAAGCATGAACCAGAGATTTTCGAGCGTATCGCACACCTCACTATGCTCAGTGACTGGATTCTGTACAAGCTATGTGGGGAGTATGTCACCGATCCCTCGGCTGGTTCCAGTTCAGGAATGTTTGATCTGTCACAGCGTACCTGGTCGGAAGAGATTGTAAAGATGTGTGGGCTAAGTTCGAGTATATTGCCACCAGTGCGCGAATCTGGCACAGTGCTAGGTCGCCTCCACCAGCAGGCAGCCGTCGATACAGGATTGAAGGAAGGGACACCGGTGGTGGTGGGTGGCGCTGATACGCAGTTGAGCCTTGTAGGCATCGGCCAGGTCGATCCGGGTCAGTTTACCGTCGTAGGCGGAACTTTCTGGCAACATACAGTAGGGGTAGACAAGCCCCTGATTGATCCAGAGAGTCGGCTCAGAACGCTCTGCCATGCCCTGCCTGGACAATGGATGCTGGAGGGAATTGGTTTTTATTGCGGCCTGGTCATGCGCTGGTTTCGGGATGCATTCTGCCAGCTAGAGCTGGAGCAGGCTGGGAGACTGCATCAAGACCCCTACATATTGATGGAACAGGCTGCTCTGCAGGCTCCTCCCGGTTCTAATGGAGTGCTAGGGATTTTCTCGAACTTCATGAATGCCAAACGCTGGATCCATGCCGCACCGGGGTTTATACAGTTCGACGTATCTAACCCAACCATATCCGGTAAGAAGGAGTGCATCCGTGCTATTGAAGAGAGTGCGGCCTATGTCTCTTATGGTCACATGAAGATCATAGAATCGCTCACAGGAAGCACATTCAACGAGATGTGCTCAACTGTCGTGTCAAAGTGCCGGTGGTAAAAGAGTCCACCTCGCTAGGTGCCGCGCTTTATGCTGGTTTGGGGGTTGGGCTATACCACGATTTGCGGAGCATCGCTCAGAGTATCGTCAGCTTCGAGAAAACGTACGAACCGCATTACGCAGTTCACCAGCTCTACCAGGAACTCTACGGACAGTGGTCGCGCATCTACGAGCGTTCACTTGCAATGGTAGATGAAGGCCTGGTCAGACCGCTCTGGCGAGCTGCCGGAACGTAACACATATCAAATTTCTTGAACGAAAGGAGATTGTTCATGCCGGAAGCAGATTCAACCAGTGAAGCCAGGAACTTTTATGTAGATATTCCTCAGCGAGCAACAGGTAACTTCCATCTCAAAGGTTCTGCCGCGCTGGATTGGGGCATGCAAAACCGCCTGTCCCGCGTGTTCCGTCCCGCTACCGGACGCACAGTGATGCTAGCTATCGACCATGGCTACTTCCAGGGGCCGACCACTGGCCTGGAACGGGTGGATTTGAACATTCTCCCACTGGTACGGTATGCCGATGCTTTGATGTGTACACGCGGCATTCTGCGCTCGATTGTTCCGCCCGCCTCCAATACACCAGTGGTGCTGCGAGCCAGTGGCGGTCCCAGCGTCCTGAAAGAACTATCGAATGAAGCGATCGCCATCGATATCGACGATGCCATTCGTTTGAATGTCTCTGCGCTGGCTGTGCAGGTATTCATCGGCGGTGAGTTCGAGACGCAAACAGTGCATAATATGACACGCATTGTTGATATGGGTCTACGCTATGGTATTCCTGTAATGGGAGTCACCGCCGTTGGCAAGGAGATGTCACGCGATGCCCGCTACCTGCGCATGGCCTGCCGCATCTGTGCAGAACTCGGCGCGCATTTTGTGAAGACTTACTACGTGGCCGAAGGTTTTGAGACTGTAACCTCGTCCTGTCCCGTCCCTATCGTTATGGCGGGTGGGAAAAAACTGCCTGAGTTCGACGCCTTGACGATGGCAAACCGGGCTATTCAAGAGGGTGCAGCAGGCGTCGATATGGGAAGGAATATCTTCCAGAGCGACTGCCCGGAAGGGATGATTCAGGCGGTCAGTAAAGTCGTGCATGAAGGCATGAAACCAGGTGAAGCGTTCGAGTTGTACAACGAGATAAGCAATAACCCAGTAAGCAGCAGGAGGTAAAATTTGAAGCAGGAAGTAAGTCTTGGAGATTACAAATCTTACATTGGAAGACCGCGACATGACCTGATAACTCCCGCGCTTATTCTGGACCTCGATGTTGCCAGGAAAAATATTACCAATATGGCCGAGTACATGTCCCGCGTCTCTGCAAAACTGCGCCCTCACATTAAGGTCCATAAAAGCCCTGAACTTGGGCGGATGCAGATGGAAGCTGGTGAATCGATAGGTCTCACGACAGCTACTGTTTGGGAGGCGCTAGTAATGGTGCGCGGAGGTATCGATGATATCCTGGTCGCAAATGAGGTAGTAGGCGAAGAAAAGATTCGAACGTTGGCCGACCTTGCGCGAGAAGCTCACATGATTGTTGCCATCGATGATACGCGGAATGCCGAGGACCTCTCCGCTGCAGCTCTCAAAGCCGGAAGTACTCTTGGCGTGCTCATCGATCTTGACGTTGGCATGGAGCGATGTGGCGTTCGTACAAAAGAAGAGGCGCTTCATCTAGTACAACATGTTAGCAAGTTGCGTGGGCTACGTTTTGAAGGCATGATGGGATACGAGGGTCATTGCATGTTGGAGCCTGATCCCGATCTGCGTGTGCGAAAAACCCATGCCGCAATGGACAAACTTATGGAGACTGTTGATTTCCTCACCCAGGTAGGGTTCGAATCGAAAGTGATTTCTGGAGGCGGAACCGGCACATACAACATAACTGGAGCACATCCTCGAGTGACCGAACTACAGGCCGGGTCATACGTAGTGATGGATGCTTTCCACGCTCAGCTTGTGCCAGGCTTTCCCGTAGCGCTGACGGTTCTGGGGACAGTGATCAGTCGCCAGGGAAACAGGGTAGTCCTTGATTCAGGGAGAAAGGCCATTGGCAGCGAACTCGGATTGCCGCGCCTGAAGGATGTACCGGCCACCACAGCGGGAATTGCCGAAGAGCACTTGCTCGTAGACGTGGACCCAGGATCCCCGGTCAAAGTGGGTGACCGCTTAGAGGTTGTCTCCGGCTACGGGCCGACAACGGTCAACCTGCACGATGTCTACTATGTCGTGGAGCACGACGTCGTCACCGATGTGTGGCCGATTCGAGCACGCGGCGCTGGTCTAGGGCCGTATTGCTGATTGGCAAATACTTCACATTATTTGTGTTTCCCCCGCAACCTCGTATATGCCAGCCTCAAACCCTCCAACGGCAAATACTGGTTAACATCCTGGATCTCGGGTATAATCGGAGCCATCAACGGCGCCAACCCCCCGTGAGCGATCACCTTTACCTCGCTCTGCTCGCTCACTCCTGGGATCTCTTTGCGCAATCGCGCTACCAGCCCCTGCACCAGACCGACATGCCCGAAGATAATGCCCGATTGCATATTTTCAACCGTGTTTTTGCCCAGGGCGTGGCCAGGCGGCGTTAAAGCTACGCGATAAAGGCGCGATGCAGCGCTGCTCAACGCTTCGGCGGAGATAACCAGGCCCGGGGCGATTGACCCGCCCAAAAAGTCTCCCTCCGATGAGATGACATCAAAGGTGGTAGCGGTGCTAAAGGCAATGATGATGGCGGGCCCTCCATAGAAGTGGTATGCAGCGAGCGCCGATGCAATGCGGTCAGAGCCTATCTCCCAGGGGTTATCAACCAGGAACTGTAATCCCATGTCCAGTGTATGGTCCAGCACGATGGCTTCTTTGTCACAGTAGCGCGCAGCCAGCTCTTGAAAAACGGGTGTAAGAGGCGGGACCACGCTGGATAGAATGATGTCATCAATATCGCTGAATTGATGACTTGCATGGTGAAGCAGGTCGTTCAGAACCATTGCATACTCATCTGTCGTGCGCTCTCGTGTGGTTGAAACGACCCAGTGATAACTCATGGTTGAGCTGTTATAAAGACCGAATTTGATGTTTGTATTACTGATATCGATGGCAAGTAGCATATGATAGGTCTCCAGGTCAGAAGATTCGCTGCACCCTGGAAGTATATTCTTTCAGCAGGGTAGCAATGGCGAAAGGATCACCATAAGAGGCGTTGTCGGTGACTTTCACTTCGGTATCAGTGCGGATATCGACGAATGCCAGCATTGTAGGGGTGCGTTTGCCCTTACGGCGTGCGCGCCAACCTGATGGAATCAGGCCACGCCCAAAAATAAAGCCCGTAAGATTCTCACCTGCATGAGGCATGTCGCTGACCACTGCCTCCCTGGGAGCAGTTCGGTCTGGAGGAGGCACGCCGCGTGCTGTGATATAGCGCACATACATAAGCGGCACGTGTATAATTTTTCTCCCCTTTTGCATTACAAAGTCATCGGGGGTGATGATGATGACATGTTTGTCAGCCTGTAGCAAACGGCGCGTGTCAACAATGATTTGCCAGATACTACCTATGCCGACGAAAAGCACCATGCCTAATAGCAAGGTTGTAATAAGGGCGGGGATAAAACCATAATCATAATTATGAGGGATCATCAGGGGGGCCATAAGTGCGAAAAGCCCAAATCCAACGATAACGCCAACAACCCATCCGGCAATACCCATCTGTACTTTATTGCGCAAGAGCGGCAGGACGATCCAGCCCTGGGGAGGTTCATCACCAGCCCTGGCTTTTTCAAGAATTTCGGCAGCTTCCATGGCACATTCTCCAATTCTGCGGCAGTGCGTTTCCAGTTTACCCAATTATATCAGATTTCCCCCATGCGAGTTTGACCAGGCAAACATCCCTAAAAAAATTAGCGTGCAACATGAGCGCTATCTGCACGGCATTTTCGAAAAATAGTAGAAATTTGTCTAGCAGCGATATTACTATACACGACATCGGCGTCATGGTACAATGCGCTACATAAAAATGTATCTATTTCACAGGGATTGTTATGGATGATAGGATACAGACGCTTGCAGCCGAGGCGGCACACCAACTGCTGCAGAACTTCAGGGAAAGCCACGCGCGGTGGACAGATGACCAGACTCCACTAGAAGAGTTAGCAGCATGGCTTGGCCTGGAGATCACAACATTTCACCCGGACGACTATCCAGAAGGCACCTATGGCTTTCTTGAACCACGAGACAATCTGATCTGGCTCCATCGTAATCTTTCAGCAACGTTGCGCCGCTTTACCCTGGCCCACGAACTGGGACATGCCGTACTACATCGCCAGGCAGGTCACAAACACTTTTCTTTCCGTCCACCGCAATCTGTAGTAGTGGTTGATCAGGGAGCATCGCGTGAAGACCCGTGCCAGACGCATGATGTACGAGAAGAAGTAACGGGGCTGATTTTCCAGGAGCAAGCGGAAGAACTACTTGGTATCGGCCTGCCCTATGATCCCCGCAGCCAGCGCGAATTGGCCGCGAATATCTTTGCCGCCGAGCTATTGATGCCTCTTGAAAGGGTGCGCACCCTCTACTTAACTGAAGAGGTCCCAGCCAGCGAACTTGCCGACCTCTTCGCCGTCTCCAAATCCGCCATGCTCAACCGCCTGGTCGGCCTCCTGACCGAACGCGAGAACCGAAATGCACAGCCAGAATCCCGTAGGGGCGAGGGCGGTGGAGCAGGGATGGGAGGGCCTTTATGGTCGCCCGGTGTGGTTCGCCCTGACCCACCCAAAAAACAATACGACGAGTTCCAGCAGGCAGCTATCGAAGCGCCTACTCCTGCGTTAATCGTAGCCGGTCCTGGCAGCGGTAAAACCAGCACACTGATCGGTCGGGTGGAATACCTGATACATACCCTGGGGATAGCGCCAGAAAACATCCTCGCGTTGACCTTCTCGCGCAAGGCAGCCGAGGAGATGCAGGAACGCCTGCATAGCGTGCTTGATGCGCAGGCCACCTTTCCCACAGTCAGCACCTTTCACGCCTTTTGCGCTGAACTGCTGCGTACCCACGGCAACCTTGTAGGTTTGCGCCAGGATTTCGCCTTTGTAGATGACGCAGAGGGCTATTTTCTCCTACTCCGATTAGCTGATGAACTACCGTTACACCAGTATCAGAATTTAAACACACCAACGTTTTACTTTCCCGCCATCTTGAATGGCATCTCACGAGCCAAAGATGAACTGGTAATCCCGGCAGAATATAAACGGCTGGCGCTGCGTATGCTGGAACAGGCTTCAAACGATGAAGAGAGAGAAGGCGCCGAGAAGGCTCTTGAAGTCGCTGGTATCTACGCGCTCTATCAAGCAGCCCTGGAACGGCAGGGAGACACCGATTTTGGCGGTCTGATCATGCTAACAGTACAACTGTTGCAAGAACATCCAGAGGTACGCCAGCAGCTACAGCAGAAGTACCAGCATATTCTAGTTGACGAGTTTCAAGATATCAACAGGGCCAGTGGTGTGCTATTGCGCGAACTGGCGGGAGATACGCAACGTGTTTGGGTCGTGGGAGACGCGAATCAAGCTATTTATGGCTTTCGGGGCGCTTCACCGGCAAACATTGCTAACTTCCACAGCGACTACATCAATGCGGTTGTTTTGCCACTCAGCCGCAACTATCGCTCTCGACCTGATATCGTGAGCTTTGCTGATGCATTTCGCAGTCTACAATTGGAACCTGGCAGCGTGCAAGGCACAGTCCAGACAGCCCGCCCTACTTCAACAGATGCGTATGTCACCCTGGCGGTTGCCTCTGACGAAACCAGCGAATTGAACGGCTTGATAAACGATATCCGGCGCAAACAGGCTGAGGGCTACAATTTTCGCGATATCGTCGTACTCTGCCGCACCCGAGCGCAAGCCCGTAAAATCTCACAAGCGCTGGTCACTGTGAATCTGCCCGTGGTCGAGCGCGGGGGCATGTTAGAGCAGGAACACATCAAGAACCTGCTCTCGATTGTCATGCTGCTGGCCGACCCCAGCGGTATGGGTATTTTGCGGGCGGCGCGACAGCCTGACCACGCGCTTACTCAGAGCGACATCGAAGCGCTATTGCAGGCTGCGCGAGAACAAAAGGTTTCTCCGATTACGTTGATCCTGCGCGACGAGGCTCCAATCAGCATGAGCAGAGATGGATGCCGTTCGCTCTCCTACCTTTCAAACATTCTGAGAGAGCTGAATCACGCGCCAAACGTATGGTCACTGCTGGCTGACTACCTCTTCATCGTGACTTCGCTGGTGCGCAGGCTGTTGACTTCTGCTGGAAATGCGCAGGCACCGGCTGTGCTCGCCGATTACGCTGCCATCCTACAGCTTGCCCGCTACTATGATCAACAACAGCAGACGCTGCGTTTTCAGAAAGAACAGGAAGCCTTAGCGCGTGGCGAAGACATCCCACCGATTGAACAGCCAGGTATACAGGAGCAGGCCAGAGGTTTCCTGAATTATCTGACCGTGCTCTTAACCCTGCGGCACGATGGCGGTAAACGGCATGAAAGTACAGAGGGTAACGACGAAGAAACTCCCGGCGTAATCCGTGTAATGACCGTTCATGCCAGTAAAGGCCTGGAATTTCCCGTTGTCTATCTGCCAGGCATCGTGAAACAGCGCTTCCCCATTCAGAAACGTAGCAAACCCGTCGAGCCTCCCACCGGTATGTTACCGGCCGAAAGTGAAGGGGAAGCCGCGCACGAAACGGGCGAGGCATGTCTCTTCTACGTCGGTGCAACACGCGCCCGTGACCACCTCGTACTCAGCTATGCTGAACGCTACGGCAAAAAAACCTACAAACGTTCACCATACATTGATGCCCTGTTAACAGGTTTACCTGAGGAGCGCATCAGGAGAGTCATGTGGAAAGTAGATGAATCCGCCCGGCCAGCCCCCACCGGCGAGGAAACCGCCCGGATCGCCCCAACCGGCGAGGAAAGCGCTCGGATCCCCCCACCCGACGAGAACGAATCTCCTCAATCATCTCCAGCCGAGAATGAACGCACCTGGTTCGACGCCTTTTCATCGCAGCCCAGCGAACGCTTTATCGAAGCAATGAATCCACAAACGCTCACTCTCCAGGCTCTTGAAATGTACCAGCGCTGCCCGCGCCAGTATATGTACAGCACGATCTATCGCTTTCGTGGCGAAAAATCGGCATATGGTGCTTTCTGGCAAGCGACACATGATACAGTGGAAGAGCTGAAGCAAAAGCTGGAGGCAAATAAGGGCATAGAGAACTGGGATGGGGAATTGCTAACAGAAGACGAAACCCAGGAACTCTATTCACAAAGCTGGCAGGAACATAAAGGGCATACATTACCTTTCGCTGCTTTATATGAACGACACGGGCACGAGGTTACCGAGCTGATACGGCGCAAATTGCTGGCAAGTGGCGATACAAACTGGCAACTGCGCCAGGACTTCACAGTGGATATTGCCGGTAAAACAATCGAGGTTACGGTGGATCGTATCGAAGCGCCTGCGCAGGATGGCGAGCCAATGAAGTTTGTGCGAACACGCTTCGGCAAACGTAAGGAAAAACCCACCGCGACAGCACGAGAAATGCTATATGCGCATGCCTCGCGCCAGCACCATCCGGGTCGTAACATAGAGTTACTCTTGCACAACATGAGTACGGGCGAGACGTACCCGATTAAATTGACGGATAAGAAGGAACAGAGCCTTTTCAACGAGCTAGAGCAGGCGATTCTTGGCCTGGAGAGAAATGAGTTTCCGCCAAAGCCCGATGCGTTTGTTTGCCCAACATGCCCATTCTTTTTGATTTGTCCGGCGTAATGTAGGGGCGCAATTCATTGCGCCCGCCTGAGATGGGGATGCGCGTGGAGGCGGGCGTAATGAATTGCGCCCCTACATTGCTGGCAACTTTTCAGCGTAGACCCCTCGATACTCAGGGGGCAGCATAGAGGCGATGCGCAGCATCACTTGTTCTGTGGCCTCGTCGATATCTTCACGGGTGATTTTCTTACCTTTGGGTGTCAAGAGCATAGGTTCGCCAAAGGTGATAGTTACGCGAGGGCGGAACTTCTTGAACGCTTTTTCACTACCGTAGATTGCCACGGGTACGACTGGAGCGCCCGAACGCAGGGCGATCATACCCAGGCCTGAATGAGCTTTCCCCAATTTACGGATCCTGCTGCGAGTTCCTTCGGGAAAGATGCCTAGAATGCGGCCAGCCTTCAATTGTGCTTCGGCAGTTCGGAGCGATTGCCGGTCGGCCTCACCGCGTTTAACGGGAAATGCGCCTAAGAAACGCACGAGCCAACCCATCTTGCCCTGGAACGTCTCCTCCTTTGCCATGTATGCCGCTTTGGGTTTGAGATATGACGGGATGAGCGGAACATCAGCCCATGAAAGGTGGTTGGATGCGATAATCATCGGGCCTTTTTCTGGTATATTCTGACGCCCAACCAGGTGTACGTCTAAAATGATCGCAGCAGCGAGGCGGACGGCCCCACGTATCAATCGCCAGAATATGATTGGTGTTCTGTATGGTTCGTACAGATTTTTCTGAGGCTTTGTTTTTGTAGACTTCGCCGGCTTTTCACCTGGTATCGCTTGTGGTGGCTGCTCTGAATTGTCCGAAGGTGAGGTGGCGTTGACATTTTGCGTCATACAGGCTCCTCCAGGTAGCTGCAGATGACTTCAAGCACCTGCAAGATGCTCAGGTTGTCGGTAACAATTACAATGGCATCTTCCGCTGGTCGCATGTTGTCCTGGTCGATTTCGTCTCTACGTTGGATATCCATCAGCACTTCTTCCATCGTGGGAATCTTGCAGGCTGGCTGTCAGATAGATTTTTAAGTCGGCATCTGGCAAGACTACCGCGCCAATGTCACGGCCTACCATAACCGTTCCGTCATGTTGTCGCGCCATTTCACGCTGTTGAGCAATCAAAATGGCGCGCACCTCCGGATGTGCTGCTACAGGAGAGACGACTCGCGTGACAGCCGCGTTGCGAATATCCCAGGTGATATCGTGCCCATGTACTGTCACGGTATATTGGCGGCCGTCGTCGATATGGGGATGGCTGATGACGATCCCGGCATGCTGCGCCAGCCTTGCCAGGGCAGATCCATCATGAATATCTACGCCTTCCTGGAGCGCGAGCCAGGCGACCGCACGATACATAGCCCCTGTATCTATATAGAGATACCTTAAGCGCTGTGCTAATTGCTCACCTACAGTGCTTTTGCCTGATCCCGCGGGTCCATCGATAGCGATATGCCTGGGCCGCTGCATAATCCCTCCGTGCGTCAATAAATGACGGTACTGAGAAGGATTATATCATACTGGCTGTGATGTTAGAGAGCTTATGTATCAGATTTGTGGGCCGCTTGCAAGCCTTTTACTTCCTCATCGGTTAGATAGCGCCATTTTCCAATAGATATAGTCCCCAATTCCAAAGACCCTATACCTACACGTATCAATTCCAGCACTGGATGGCCGACTGCTGCCAGCATTCGTCGTACCTGTCGTTTGCGGCCCTCGTGAATGGTGAGTGAGAGCCAGCAATCGGTTCCCACCTTCCGTAGAAGGCTTACCTGCGCTGGCGCGGTTTTGTGGCTGCGTCCTTTGTCCTCTGTAATCGTTATACCGCTACGAAGCGCTGCTAAGGCGCTTTCAGATAAACATCCCTGCACCAATGCTTGATAGTGTTTCTGCATTGAGTAGCGGGGATGGGTCAAATGCAGTGCAAAGTCCCCGTCGTTTGTCAACAGGAGCAGGCCACTGGTATCGATATCCAGGCGTCCGACCGGATACACACGCAGGGCGCGCAATTCAGCCGGAAGCAGGTCAAGCACGGTAGGCCGGCCCTGGGGATCATGCGCGGTAGTGACGTATCCAACGGGTTTATGCAGCAGCAGGTAAACGTTTTTCGTGGTAGAAAGCACGGGTTTGCCATCCACTAGCACTATCTCTGTGTCAGGATTTACGCGCGTTCCCTGCGTGGTAACGGTGACGCCATTCACCTGAACTCGCCCGGCAGCAATAAGCTCCTCAGCGTGGCGCCGTGATGCTATACCTGCATGCGCTAGAAAGCGGGAAAGTCGTTCGCCAGGACTTTGTTCTTGTGTCATAGTCGCACGTCCTGCTTTCCAATCAAGCAATCAGTGCAGCGTTTTTCACGGCACGTTTCCGCGTAGATGAAGTGTAATCCTTGTTGCTGGCATGCGCCCTTCGGTTCGCTCTTTAATAGGAGTTGCTTACACATCGCGCGTGTAATTTGATTGGAAGGAAGACCAGGATAGGTGAGGTAGAGGTTTCGCGCATGTTCGGCAAGGATAGTGTCGTTTTCTTGTTGAGCTACGGCGGCAGCAAAGGGTAATACAATATTACAGATGAGTATGTCAGTTCGCGTCGTGCTCAGCCCTTCGAAGATATTACGTAGTTTTTGCAATCTCGCCAATTGGGAAACCGTTGTTCTCGATTCCATTGCTGTTGCCAGTAGCGCTTGACGAAATGTCTCCCAGGCGCCTGTGGTGCGCCATCGTTCAACGAGTTTACGTAGGATGTGCAGGCGATTGGCGTCTAAGGGGGAAGGTTGAGGTGCGCGGCCAAGTGGCTCTGGAATACTTTTGACGGCGCCAATCAGTTGCAAGCCGGCGGCGTGAAAAAAGGCGCGATCGCGTCCATAGCCTAATCCTTCGGCGAGGGCAGGAATGAGACACACATCATACACGCTGAAGATGTGAGAGGATTGAGCAACATGTAGTGGTTCGAAAAATGCCTGAGTCTTCAGTTCAAAGCGCAACGTACCGGCCAGCGTGAATAGGTGAGCTCGCTCTTCTTCGTTCATCTGTGAAATGACGTGATGGCAGGGCCATTGCGTGGGCTGGTGGGCGTGGGTAGTAGAGGGTAGATCATTTAGCGAGCAAGTAGGAATACTGATTCCATCCTGGCGCAACGTTGGTCTGCTGTCATCGCAAATCAGGACAATATGCAGCATGACGTTGTTATAGCGCACGTCGGTGTGATGCTTGTGAGCGAACCAATCGGTGGCTCGAATATGAATTTCGACATCCCCTACCGTGTTTTTGGCCTGCTGGCCACTTACACCGGAAAAGCTTATTGCAGAACATCGGCTTGTAAAGCGCAAGACGGCATCGCGGATATCTGGTCCTGGAGCGCCACCAGGACGCCCCGCATAAAGCAATTGACAGCTTTCTCCGTTGCTCAAGGGCAAATACATATTGTGAGGTAGCGCCCACCAGCGACGAGCTAGCTCTTCTTCATACTGGTGTACAGTAGCATGAGATGAGCCTTTCTCACAGACATAGGTAGCGTTCACTCGGTCTCCTCTGCCTGTACACGAGGAATTTTTAGGGTGATGTCATTATCAACAGTTTCTTGCGAAGACTGGAAGACTTCCCAGGTTGCTTCTTTGGTTTCACCCTGTTCTTGTTCTTCTTCAAGCGATTGGCCGCTGCGATTGACGGTGGCATCAGCCATGCCTTCGGCAACTTCTGCCTCGGCTTCAGCGTTCATCGCCACGGTGAGCGCCTGCTCTTCAGCAGCCTCGGCATCAGCCAGGTAAGCCTGGGCGTGTGTGACCTCACGTTCTGCTTCTTGCAAAGCGTGTTCGGCTTCCTCGCCAGTCAAGAGGCCACTGCGTATGGCGACACGAACCTCGCCTAAAGCTTGTTCCGCTAGTTGTGCTTGTCGACGAACCTCTCTTGTATGAGCGCTGCTTGCTTGCGCAAGAGCCTCCGCCGCCGCCGCGCGTTCAGCCGTGATCTCCGCGATCGTTGCTGCGGTGATGGCCTCCACTATTTCCTCTTCCGCCTCGATTTCCGCTACTTCAGCAGCTCCGGCAAGCGTTGCTTGTGCGTGCTCTTCCACGGCTTCCATCTTGATGGCTTCGCTAATCTCGCTTATTTCTGCGGCGCGGGCCGCTGCCAGGCGTGTATTTTGCTCCGCAGCTTCGGCGGCGGCGCGCGCTTCTCTTGCAAATTCGGCGGGTTCGGTGACGCTCTCAGTTTCCTCTTTGTCAGGAGATGTGGACGGAATGAGTCGCGCCCATGCGGGGATTTCTGTTTCAGTTGCAGATACGGGAGGAGATGGGTTTAGTTCATCTAATTGTTGCTGGATGAGTGTCAAACGTCCTTCGATACCCTGTACGCGAACCATGCGTTTCTGTAAACGTTCCTCAGCGCGATGGACGCGCTCCAAAGCTTTGGCTTGAGCTTGCCTCGCCGCTCGCAAACGCCCCAGTATGCGTTGTTCTCGTTTTTGCAACTTTTTCCTCAAATTCTTCGTTTGAGCTGGTGTCTGCTCGGTCATTATATCTCTCCTCCGAGTTCAAAAAAAACCATGTCCTTTCTTCATTATCCCATATTCAACGATGGATGTGTAATAACACGGCATAGTGTAGCCTGCGCGTGGTCAATTGACTGGTTACTTCAAAAACGCTGATTCCCGGCTATTTCGCATTTACTGCTATTCACTATACATTCTTTGTTCGAAATTGCGGAAACTTCCCAGCTCTTCTGATAGTAGGAGGTAATCGAAGGAGCAGAAGAGCAGGTTGTAGGTCAACGGGCACACGTTTTTATCACCACCGCAACCGCTCTTTCAAGCTGACAAAACGCTGATTCCCAATTACGAGATGATCCACCAGCTCAATATCAAGGTGTTGACCTGCTGCCACCAATTGTTGCGTTACGGCGATGTCTTCTGGCGAAGGAGTGGGATCACCACTGGGGTGATTATGGCAGATGATGACAGCAGGGCAGTTGCGTAAAATGGCGGGTCGATAGATCTCAGCGGCGCGTAAAACTGAGCTGTTGACTGTTCCCTGGTAACGACTGATGTTATCCACAACCCGATTTTTGGTGTCGAGAACCAGGATGCGCATTTGCTCGTGATCCAGAAAGGCCATTTCCATCATCACCAGGTTAGCGGCATCGGCAGGAGACTTGATTTGATACTTCTCATCCAGTTGCGACAGACCAAGTCGCCGCCCTATTTCCAGCGCTGCTTTCAGTTGCGCTGCTTTCGCCGTCCCGAGTCCGTATTCTTTACACAGTTCCATGAAATCTGCCCGCATTAACCCGCCCAATCCGCCAAATTTCGCAAGCAGTATGCCCGCCAATTCGATGACGTTGTTGCGCGTGGTGCCTGTACGTAAGATGATCGCAAGAAGTTCCGCGTTTGAGAGCGCCTGAGGCCCGTGGTTTTGGAGACGTTCGCGCGGACGCTCATCGCTGGGGAGGTCGTGCATGGTAGGGTGGTATTCTACTCTCGTATTATTGGAGTTGGGGAAAGGAATGATGTTCTCTCTGTCGCTGCTAATTTCGATGGTGGGCATGATGGGCTATTCTCCTTGCAGTATTAATAAGATCAACACTACAAGGAGATTTCGAAAAAAGCAATAGGCAAAATAGGAAGCAGGCGGTGAAAAATCATCCTAGCCCAGGGCCGAGATGTTGCCAGTCAACACCAGGCTGTCATTTGCTGCGCAAGGCAGCAGGCTATTGGGCCCAATCTCGGCTTGATCAACATAAAACTTTCCGGCGAAGGCATTGCCTAGCTTCGAGTTCAACGTCTGCTCAATCTGCTTATTGTAGCTGTTCATGGGGAATTTGAACAAGCCAAAGATGCTGATACTGGTGCTCAACACGTGCAGCACCATGTTTCCGCCAGCCGCTGAGGGGGCGACAGTAGTATCTGCGGTGCCGATATTCAATCCACTCCAATAGATGTCGGAAAGGATATGAATGTTGCTGCCTCGCACGACGATGCGAACGTTTCGGGCTGTGAAACCGCTCCCAACGGGCATACTACCAATGCTATTGCTTAGCGAGGACAGCGAAGCTGCCGGGATTTCGATAAAGGAATTAACATTGCCTGTCAACAGATTTTTGCTACTAATGGTAGAGATATTTGAGGCGAGACGTTGCGCCTGCGAGGAAGCCTGCCCTAATGCCACCGGAAATTGCAGGTTCAAGGCCAGGGCTGCACCACCACAGCCAGGTGTTGAGTTTATCGAATTCAGTGAGCCAAGAGGCATGTGAAAGGTTGTCAGCGGGCCATTGACGAGCGATGGGCCTCCGTTCATGGGAGATGCGCTCACCTGCACCGTAGACGAATTTAACACATTGAATCTGATAAGCATACTGGCAGTGATAGCCTTGGGATCGCCTGGATAGAGGCTCAAACGCAGTACCATCGCCAGGCCACCTTGTTGCGGGGCAAGGTTCACGAGCGCCGCAGAGGGTTGAATAAGTGTTGTTGCCATTTCGTAGGCCCAGGCTCGATCTTGTCTGGGTAACGTGCTAACCATGTTAGCAATAGCTGTGTTGACGGCATTAGGAACCTGTTGATCGATTCGGTTTTGAAATGTTGATGCCAGGCTACCTGTTGTAAGATAAATGATTGCGTTGAGCGACGAACCGGCCGCTTGCTGCGCCGTGTGTGTCTGTAATGCGTGCCGTGCGGTGTAGTTCGATGCCAGCACGGGAGTCATGAAAGTGACTCCCAGAACGAATACCGCCAGCACCAGTATCCAACCCACCCGTATCAATCGTACATACTTCATTTTTTCCTCCTTGATGACAGCCTAGCTGGGCAATAATTTACTGATATCGATAGGACCTTTAAAGCAGAATGCTGTTGGGGTAGGTTGAGCGGCAATACCTTCAATTGGTGGCGCCTTGATCAACAACACGAGCATTTCAGTCCCGCTACCACAGCCGATTGAAGTGCTGGTATGCACTGAGATAATTTGCGCATTCTTAAGTTGATTGCGCAGAGAAGGCATCAGTGAGCTGACAAGTAACTGATTTAAGGCCTGCTCCATGTGGGCGGCAGCAAGAGAACCTGCATCCAATCCATCACGTTTCAGATGCAATACATGCAGTGTGATGTTCTGTTGCTGATTTACGCCGATGGTACTGTCCAACTCGATGGGCATGATGCGGTGAATGCCGCTAGCATTAATATGCAGGTTCAGGCTGAGAACAACCACATCGCCTTGTTCAGGTACAATCTGCATGTCTGTTAGCGTCCCCTGGTTCAGACCAAGCTGCGAGACGAAGAGCGCACTTAGAGCGCTTTGATCCAATGCGAGCTCAATCATTCGCGGCCCCGAGATAGGCGTGGCTGTCGGCACTCCTGTCGAACCAGTCACCGGATTAGATGATGCGCCCGTCGTATTGCCAGCCGACTGCCACATAAAGGCGGCGAATATTCCTCCTAGCACTAATAACAACACGAGCGCAATACTGGCAATGGCAATCAGTAAACGACGGCGATTTCGAGGGTTGCGATTACCGTTGCCACCGCTTCCATCATCGCCAGCTACGGGCGGAAGAGGGGGCGGTACACTCGGGTAGATATCATCGGGCGTATCAGAAGTGGCAAGGAAGCTCCCTGCCGCGGAAGCAGTGACTGGAACTGTGTCCTCTACATGTGGATCAGATTCAGGTGGAGTGACTTCTTGCGTTCCGGTAGTTGCAGTCGCCAACGTTTCTACTGGTCGTTTGTTTCCCCACAAGAAGAGTGTCGGAATAATTGCGATAAGACAAAGTATCATGGTTGTAAAGAACACGGCGCTGTAAACGGAGTGTGCCGAGTTAATCAGGTGGTTTGCATAATCCTGCGACCACTTTGCAAACTGGTCAGTTGTAGCCGTTGGTGGTAGCGAGGGGAACTGGGATGCCAGGTGCTTGAAATAAGCTAATGCCCAGGAGGTTAATGCTGCCAGGCCAAGCATCATACCCACCATACGCAGCGAAGTCACTATAGCCGCACCCATCCCTGCCTGTGTTGCCCGCACAGCATTTATGGCCGTTGTGCTGATAGGCGCGATCACCAGGCCAAAGCCGAAGCCGGTGGTAACAGTGCTGATGGTAATTTGAGTCCAGTCAACGTTCATTGGCCAGCGGCTCATCAGGTAGAAGCCCGTTGCAACGAAAAGCAGACCGAGCACCCCTGTAAAACGGCAGGAGATGCGACTGGAGAGCCAGCCACCCAGAAAGGCGCCAACAGGAATCATGGCTGTAAGACGAAGCAGTGCCAGTCCACTGACGAGTGGCATATCCGCCTGGTTTATCTGCCTGCTCAGCACTGTATTAACGAAAAGAGGAATGTCGGCCATGGCGATGATAAGCGCCGCGCCTACGAACAAGCTCACCAATGAACTGGCGCTGAACGGGAATCGTTTGAACAGCGACAGGTCGACCACAGGCCAGCGTCTTTCTTGAACAAGCCTCAAACGCAAGAATGGGAAACGCCTGGAGCGTGAGAGGCTAGGCGCACGCCAGCGTGGTATCAACTCGACTACAATAAAGGCCAGCAAGAAAACAACGGCCAGGATCAATGAGACGGGATTATTTTGCGGGCCAGCGCCGTTCGCTGCCGTTGGGCCAAGTTCTGTGCCTTGCTGGGCCAATCCAAGGCTCAGGCAGGTGAGCGTCAGTCCTAACAGGATTGCGCCAGGCCAGTCGATGCCTTCATGCAGACGGGTTCCCTTGGGGATAAGAAACCATGCTCCAACCATCAGCGCAAAAACAATCGGTGCGTTGAGATAGAAGATATATGTCCAGCCGAGGTGCTGCACAATCAACGCGCCATACAATGGGCCCATTACGCCGCCTGCTTCGGTAACAGCGCCGATAATACCCAGCGCCAGGGCGCGCCGCTCCTGGCCGTAGAAGTCGCTTACAATCGCCATCGCCACCGGCACAGTTGCGCCCCCGCCGATGGCCTGGACGAAGCGGGCTGAGATCAAAAAGATCAAGCCAGGCGAGGAAGTATCAATACCGAAGTTTCCTAGAAAGCTGAGATCAAAGACCTGGCCAAGTGTTGGGGCAAGGCCGCAAAAGATGGAGCCGATGCCAAAAATGCTCAAGCAGAGCAACAAGATACGACGGCGTCCATAAATGTCGGATACTCGCCCCATAAGTGGCATGGCGATAATGAACCCCAGCAGATACGCGCTGATGATCCAGGCGGCGTGATCCAGTTGCGTGAATGGGATGTTGATGCCTGGATCGGCAATGATTTTTGGGAGAGCGGTGACAACAACCGTCTGGTCGAGCGCCGTGAAAAAGACGCCGGTACAGGCGATTGTAAGCGCTGCCAGCGCTACGCGCTTATCATGTTTGTTGGTTACAGGCTGATTGGGCGTGGTGAGTTTCTTGAGCGAACTCGTGATCTGTTCTGGTGAGAAGCGCTGGGCAAAGGAGGAGTTGCCGGGCGCTTGCGCGTTAGTCCCTCCTGTACCTTGTTCCTCCGGGACCGCCGGCGTGCTTGTGAAGTCACGTTTACGCAGGCGTGCGGATGTCTCCTGGTCATCTTCTAATGTGTACATCTGACCCCCGATAAAAATAAGAACTGTTTTTCATCTCGCCAGCTTCGTTGGCGAGATGGATAAGAACTGCTTTTCATCTCGCCTGACTGCGCAGCAGTAGAAGTGCCAGCTTCGTTGGCGAGATGGATAAGAACTGCTATAAGTGCCAGTAAGATGAATAACGAATATGCAAGAATGACTTTTATAGGAAGTGCAAAGATACCCTCTGCACTTCCTACAAGGCTAGATTATGTTGTTAAGATGCGTAGCCTTGCTTTGAGAAAGGCGTGAGTGTTAGATCTGTGGAGCCGTGATCGTGACCTTCTCGTTATAGCCCGAGATGGTAAAGGTACGCGAGGTTTGCAAGAGATCGCTTTTGGCTGCCTGACCAACTACACTCAACTGGTAGGGCAACCCGTCGGCTTTCCCGGCACATACACTCGTTTGTAGCATTGTGCCTGAAGGAACTCCACCACCTGTTAAGAATGCCACATTTTTAGCATCCAGCAAGCCATTGACTCGCCAGCACGGTGTGCCATTAACGGTATCATTGGTAGGTCCGGTTACATGTTGGAGTTTACTGACCAGAGAGATAATACCATTCGTAAGCGTGCTCGCATTCAGTACGCCCTTGACGACCCGCCACTGGCCCGTAATAGGATCAGTGAGATATTGGATATTGCCGATACTGATGAGCTTGACCGTGACAGGCTGACCAGAGAAAAGCACGTTGGCCTGGGCTTTCACTTTGTCCGGCATCATCACGTCGCCATCGGCAGAGCGAATTTGTATTTGATTTCCCGATGTATTACCCAGGTTGTCTACTTTCATGGTCACATGAAAAGTGGTGACCGAGCGGAAGTTCTTTTGTATTGCATTGAGTATCTGCTGCGCCGTCGGTTTCGAACCTGAACTACTTGCAACGGCAGTGTTACCATGCTGCCACGGAGGCGTACAGCCTACAATCAATAGCGCGCTTGCTATCGTGAGAATAATGCAGACCATTGCTCGGCGTAGTGAGATATGGAATGAAGCCATTAAGGGTGCCTCCAAATTTAGTCAATAGAAAAGTCTTGCTGAAACAAATCAACGCAACTTACAGACCCTTTGGGGGTTATCAAGCAACAGGGGCTTATGGATGGTACTTTATGGTACAGGTTGGGACAGTTATATTTTTTCCAGCTTTGCGAAATCCATGCTGAGGCGTTTTTTACCATATTTGCCCTGGAATTGGACTTCGACGAACTCGGTGTTTTGTTCCATTTCGCTTTTAAGGATAATGCCTTCGCCGAACTTGTCGTGACGAACCTTTTCACCTGGCTGATATTGCTGGCTCTTTGGTATGGCTGGCATCGGAGAAGCAGGCGGTGTTACATCGCGGTTGCCCTTTTGTGAAGGCTGTATTGGGGACGCTTTGGCTGCTGTGTAGGATGATGGACGGGCCGTTTTCTGTGGTGGTTGACTGCTGACCTGCGGTTTACCTGAACCAAATACCCGGCCAGTCTCACGCGATGACTGGGTGTCCTGGTTGTAGTTGTAATCGTCGCCCCAACTGCTGCGCCTGGTTACGCTTGAACGCAAGCCGCCCGACGAGTGAGAACTGGCAGCGCCCTGATTCGAGACGAGATGCAGGGGAATATCTTCAAGAAAACGTGACGGTTCGGTTACCTGGCTTTCGCCAAAGATTGAGCGGCGGTAGGCTCGCACAAGGTAAAGGCGGCGCATAGCCCGTGTAAAGCCAACATAAGCCAGGCGGCGTTCCTCTTCCAATTGCTCTGGTTTATCGACCGAACGTGCATGAGGTAATGAGCCTTCGTCCATGCCGACAATAAATACGACGGGATACTCCAAACCTTTCGCCGCATGGAGCGTAATCAAGGTTACTGCATCATGATGCTCTTCCTTTATAAGTGTGCCGTTCTCTCCGGTTTGCGTTGTATCTGCTCCACCGACGAGTGCGACGTTCTCCAGGAAGAGTTCGAGGGCGGTGCGTGTCTCAATGGCCGAGTAGTCTTCTGCCACACGCCGCAATTCCAACACGTTGCTCCAACGCTCTTCACCTTCGGGAGACTCGCGCAGTTCGGGACCGTAGCCGCTACGTTCGGCAATGCGATCAAGCAGTTCGGGCAAATGCAGTTCTTCTATGGCATTGGTAAAGTCAGCGAGTAGTTGTCCGAAGCCTGACAGCGCAAGTTTGGCTGCCTTACCAAGCGTAGGATGTTCGTCAATCTGTTGAATAGCGTCGTAGAGGGCGATATGCCTTTCACTCGCCCATCGCTGTAGCTCACCCCACGTTTTAGCGCCAATTTTGCGATTGGGCACATTGATGATACGCTGCATGCTCAGGTCATCATAGGGATTGGCCAGCAGACGCAGGTAGGCCAGCATGTCCTTGATTTCTTTACGCTCGTAGAACTTGCGGCTGCCAATAACTTTATAAGGAATATTTGCGCGTAGAAACTGTTCTTCTAAAGCACGTGACTGCGCATTGGTGCGATACATGACAGCGACATCCCCCAGCTTGTCGATGTCGCCCCGTGCCTGCAAGCGTTTGATCTCACGGGCTGTGAAGAGTCCTTCTTCTTCCTCGTCAAAAGCCTCGTGCAGAATAATTTTCTCACCTGTACCCAGTGCGGTCCATAAGCGCTTGTCCTTGCGCAGCCGGTTGCGCTGCACGACGTTCTGCGCCGCGTCGAGAATAGTCTGGGTAGAGCGGTAATTCTGTTCCAACATGATGATTTGTGTATGCGGAAAATCGCGTTCGAAACGTAGCACATTTTCAGCGCTAGCCCCGCGCCAGGTATAAATCATCTGATCATCGTCACCCACTACACAAACATTTCCCAGTCCTTCGTGCTTTTCGTCTGTACCGAATCCCAGCAAACGTATTAATTTGTATTGGGGTAGGTTACAATCCTGGAACTCGTCAACGTGGATAAAGTGCCAGCGTGCCTGGTACTTGCGGAGCACTTCTGGTTCTCGCCGCCAAAGTTGTTCGGTCAGCATAAGCAAGTCATCGAAGTCAACCCCATTATTGGCGCGTAGGAGCTTCTGGTATTGTTTATAGACGCGAGCGGCTACCTCTTCAAGGTATTTCGCGGCCAGCTCGGCCATTTGATCTGGGCTTTGCAAATCGTTTTTCGCGCGGGAGATCATGGCCTGTATGGTTATTGGCCTGTACTGTTTTTCATCGAGGTCCAGTCCCTTAATAGCTTGCTTCACAAGTGTGGCCTGGTCATCGGTATCGAAGATAACAAAAGATTTGTTGAGCCCCATGGGTGCGAGATAGTCGGCTTCTATGCGCAGTATACGCGCACAGATAGCATGGAAAGTGCCAATGGTCATCTCTTTGGACTCATTGATGCCCACCAGCTTTTCCAGGCGCTCGCGCATCTCTTTGGCGGCTTTATTGGTGAAGGTGACGGCCAGAATGCGCCAGGGCGAAACATGCTTGTATTGCACGAGGTAGGCGATGCGGTGAGTGATAACGCGAGTCTTGCCACTGCCCGGCCCTGCAAGGATAAGGACAGGTCCTTCGGTGGTTGTAACGGCTTTTTGTTGTGGTTCGTTGAGTCCGGCTAACAGGTTTGATTGTTCCAACATCATCACTCTCCATGAGAAATATATTTAAGAAGAGACGAGATCAAAGTCTCAACAGTGCTGTAAAAACTATGCAAATAAAATAGCGTTGCTATTGTACCATACAAGCAGTACGTCGGATAAGATGATAGGACGAAACGTACTCGCGAGAGCTTCCGCCAGTTTACATAACCCTCCGTAATGTGATATACTCAGTCAAACCAGGAGGAGCGAATGGACGATCTGAGTGTCTTTACAGGAAATGCAAACCGCCCACTGGCGGCTTCTATATGCAAACATCTGCGCATACCGCTGGGTGACGCAGATGTTTTTCAATTTAGCAACGAAAATATTTTTGTAAAGATTAATGATAATGTGCGCGGCCGCGATGTGTTCATTATTCAACCTTTCAGCACCCCGGTCAATCGCTCCATCATGGAATTGCTTATCATGATTGACGCCCTCAAGCGTGCTTCTGCCGCTAGAATCACTGCCGTTATTCCCTACTATGCGTATGGTCGCACTGACAAGAAAGATCAACCCCGTGTACCCATCACCGCTCGCCTGATCGCAGATTGTATTACTGTAGCTGGCGCTCATAGGGTACTGACCATGGATATGCACGCTGGTCAGATTCAAGGTTTCTTCAATATACCTGTGGATGAACTGACGGCGCAGATTCTGCTGGCGCGTTATTTTGTTGAGAAAAAACAAGAAAATTATGCAGTCGTTTCTGCCGATGAGGGTTTCGCAAAGAAGGCTCGTAAGCTGGCTGATCGCCTTAACGCACCGCTTGCCATTGTTGAGAAGCGACGGCATGAGAATAATAGTGTCGCGGAAGCGATGGGGATTATTGGTTCTGTTGAAGGCAAAAATGCCTTGATTGTGGATGATGAAATCGATACTGCCGGCTCGCTTACGCAAGCTGTGCGCGTTGCACATGAACATGGCGCACGTGATATCTATTGCTGCGCTACTCACGGTATTTTCTCAGGTCCCGCCATTGATCGCCTTAACAGCGCACCTATCAAAGAAATTGTAATAACTGATTCTATCCCTCTTTTGGATCAGAAACGCCTGCCGAACATGACGGTACTATCCGTATCAGAGTTGTTCGCAGGTGCGATTAGCCGGATTCATGATGGGCGGTCGGTGACGGAATTGTTTTGGTGACAACTCCCCGCTTTTGTGCGGGGCTTCTCAGTTCATCTGGTTCCCCATTGAGGATATCACTGTTCGCGAGATTATATGCTATAATACCCACGATTACCAGCAGTTCTAATGGGCACCCACGCAGGGTGCCCCATTTATGGGAAAGGGTAGAGGGGCAAATATGAAGCCACTAGTCGCCATTGTTGGCCGACCGAATGTCGGCAAATCCACATTTTTTAATCGCATGCTTGGTGAACGGGTCGCCATTGTTGAAGATCTGCCAGGCACGACCCGTGATCGCATTTATGGCGACACTGATTGGAATGGCCGCGAATTTACACTCATTGATACGGGTGGTCTTGAATTAGGCTCAGATATCCCTGTTGGGCAGGTGGGGCTGAATGGGCAGCCAGGCGATATTATGAAGAGAGTCCAGGCACAGGCCGAGTTAGCCATTGAAGAAGCCGACGTGATTGTCTTTATGGTGGATGCTAAGGCAGGCATCACTGCTGCTGATGATGAAGTAGCTGATATGCTGCGTCGCACTGATAAACCAGTCATCCTGGCTGCGAACAAGGCGGATAATGCTAAGCTACGCCAGGACGCCGTCGAATTTTACACCCTGGGTATTGGCGAACCGATTGTACTCTCCTCCATTCAGGGCACGGGAACGGGGGATTTGCTTGATATCATAGTCGATGCGCTTCCTCCTGAGGAAGAGAAATCTGAAGACGAAGAGGAAGAAGAAGTCACGCGCATCGCGATTGTTGGTCGCCCTAATGTCGGCAAGTCATCCCTGCTCAATGCCATCCTGGGCTTCCAACGCTCGATTGTCAGCGATGTGCCAGGAACGACCCGAGATGCGATAGACACCGAGCTTGAGTATAAAGACAAAAAGCTGGTACTGATCGATACCGCTGGAATACGCCGACGTGGCCGTGTTGGCCCCGGGGTCGAGAAGTATAGTGTGCTGCGCGCAAGCCGGGCCATTGATCGATGCGACGTGGCATTGCTTTTGATCGATGCAAGCGAGGGTTTAGCTGCCCAGGATACTCATATCGCTGGCGAGATTCAAGAGCAATCTAAGGGTGTCGTGGTGATCGTCAACAAGTGGGACCTCGCTCAGGCGCAACGACGCGAAGAACGCGAGGGGAATTTTCCCCATCCCGATGACGAGATTGAAAGCGCAGAACGCTATCGCAAGATTATCGCGGAAGGTCTCAAATTTATTCCCTATGCTCCAATCATTTTCGCTTCGGCCAAAACGGGCTACCACGTGCAATCATTGCTCGACACAGTATTGAATATTGCCGAAATGCGCTATCTGCGCGTCCCTACCTCTCGGCTTAACGAGGTCGTGCAGGAGGCAGTTCGTCGCCATAACCCTACAGTCTTTCGGGGGAAGGTGATGAAAATATACTATGCGACGCAGACGCGGGTGAATCCACCAACGTTTGTGTTTTTCGTGAATGACCCACAGACGTTGCATTTTTCATACGAACGATACCTGGAGAATCAACTGCGTCATGCCTTCAGTTTCAGGGGAACAGGCATTCGTCTTCATTTTAGGGCACGGCCAAAATCAGAAAAATAAGCATCTACACTGCGGCCGAGGGTGAGAATAGTTTCACCCCTGTGGTGGTACCGCAGGCATAAGGTGATATTCCATCTTTAGCGCAATGATGCGCGTAGCGGCCTCATCAACTCGCGCTTTCGAGAGCGTACCATTCTGTAAAGCTGCCTTTAATGCATTGATCGTTGCAAGCATCTGGTCGGCTCCGGTGGGGCCGAGTATCATATCATTACCGGCATTCAAAGCCATCACTGTGGCCTGGTACATATTCAACTTTTGCGTGATACCCTGCATATACAGCGCATCAGACAAGACCACTCCATCATAGCCGAACTGCTTGCGCAGGATATCGGTCATAAAGATGTGCGACAACTCTGCCGGGTAGACGGGATCAATCGCGGGCATCAACACATCGGTTGGCATAATCATACCCGGGTTTAGTAACCTGTCGGGCGACTGGATGAGAGCCTTGAAAGGTGCGAGTTCTACCGAGTAGATCTGGTCTCTAGTGCGATTTACCACGGGAAGAGTTGTGTGAGCATCGGGTGTTGCATCACCCAGCCCTGGATAATGTTTAATACAAGCAACAACGCCGTCTCCTTGCAATGCTTTCATATAGGCTCCAGCAAAGGTAATCACAGACTGTGGAGTGTTGCCGAAGGTGCGCGTTACCATGTCATAGCCATTTACAAGGTTGACATCGACATCAGGCGCAAGGTTCTCATTAATACCAAGTGATAACAGATCATGTGCAGCCTTCTGTCCTTGTTGAGTCGCTACATCCGGGTTACCAGTATTGGAGATGTCGGTTGCCGACATACGATAGCCGTAGATATGCGATAGGCGATGCACATAAGGTCCTCCCTCTTCATCGGTTGAAATGAGTAGAGGGATGCTGGCATGCTGCTGCATCTGCGCAATATCATGTTTGGTCTGATCAAAGGTCTGCATCTGGAATTCATACATGATGACGCCGCCAGCATGCAGCTTGTTAATCATCGTATCAAGGTCTGGAGAATAATACGTGTCAGCATACTCGACCATGATAAGCTGGCCGAGTTCTTCGTCGAGGGTCATGTGTGAAACATACAGGCTTGCCAGTTGCTTATACTTCATATAGCCTGTAAGGTGCATGATGGCATTAATCTGATCTGCATTAAGTGGTGCTTTCACAAACGGTCCTGATGCGCCAAGAGCTGTTGATGAGTTCGATGCAGTACCGGGTATATTAGCAAATAAGTTTGGACCAAGGATAGCACCCAGCGCGACAAGGAGAGCTAACATGAGCAGAAATAAAAAGAAGAATGTACGCGTGCGGTGCTTTGGTTGGAACGATTGCGCTGGCGGAATTACAGGTGGCTGTTGCGCAAGCGCCTGAGAGGGTAATGCATGTGTAGGAGACATGTGTGCGGTCGAGGTACCTTGTTGGTATTGTGTCGCGGGCATGGGGCGTGAGGATGTGGCCCATCCGGGGCCTTTTTGCTCCGGCAATGATGTTTGTCGTGGTAACTTTATCGGGTTGGTATTTATGGACTGAGCAGTAGCCCACGAGGAATTGGTTTGGGTGGAATGTCCTGGCGGTTGATCAGGTGGAGAGGGTCTTTGTGGTTGCTGGTTTTGATTTGTCATACGTACTTTTACTCTTCTTTTTCCTCTTCTAACGTATCAGCAGCCTGGTTAGTCCCGGCTGAATTACCAATGGCTTCGATAGGCGTTTGCACGTCCTCGGTAATCTCTTGTATGTCCTCGGTAGTCTTCTGTGATCTTGCCGATTTGCGAGCACGTCCTGGCTTTGATATAACCGTTGGTGTAGTCTCGCTTTGATCTTCAAGTGTAGGCTGCTCATCAGCAGAGAATACAGGAGGCTGTTCGGTTTCAGGTATCGAGCTTTGCGGAATAGGAAGTGGTATTTCAACGGGCTCTGGTGCAAATGGAGATGTAGGCTGGACAAAATGCTCATCGGGTGGTGTGGACAGAAATGATTCTTCGTGGGCACTGTGCTCCTCTTGTGGCCAGGTTGCTGTTGTGGTGACAGGGCGTCGTTGACGAGCTGTTGCTCGAACATTAGGAACCACAGAGGCAGGTAGCAAAGCGTAATCGAATATAACCTTGATAGCCCGACTACGTGATTTTGTTGTGACGGTAGAAAGCGCTTCACGGTAATTGTTTAACGCGAAACGATGGGTGATTAGCATTTCAGGATGGAGGTGCCCGTTTTCGATCATCTCAGCGGCGATGGCAAAGGTAGAACGGCGTTCATATGTGCCAACTGGCCAGGTTTCCATACGAGAGTGCCGATGAGCTCGATTTCCTGGTACCAGATGGGGGTCAGATCAAGATGCATCGTATGCAGGCTAAGACCAGCCAACACAACTGAACCTCCGGCGCGTGCCCAGCGTAATGAGTCATGAATCGTCTCCTTAGTCCCGATGGTATCATAGATCACTTCGTAACCACCGAGCAACATTTTATTATCAAACATGCCTGTAAAGAGTTTCGCACCGGTTGCACGCTCTACTCCCTGATAGCTGTCCTGAGCATAAAGAATATGCGCTGCACCCATGCGAGTAGCTTGCTCGATCTGGAATGGATAGCGGGCCATTACGCTCACGGTCGCGCCAGGAACGAGGGCGCGAATAACTTGTAAAGTGAGCAGTCCAATAGTGCCCGATCCTATGATTAGAACATGGTCACCGGATTGTGGGAGACTGCGCAAGACGGCATGAACAGCCACGGCGGAGGGTTCCAGCAGCACCGCCTGTTCGTCGCTCATTTCGGGCGAGATGCGGAAGAGCTGGTACTCATGCACCAGCATCTCCTCACTCCAGCCCCCGCCAATCGGCTCTGGGCCAGGAAGAAGGTTTGCACGCTCACACAGACTGTAATTGCCGGAAGCACAAGATCGACAAAGGGCTTGTGCTCCTGTGGAAATGCAACTGGGGCCACTTTGTAGTACAACGCGATCACCAACGTGAAGATGCTGTACGTCGTCGCCTACTTCAATGACCTCACCCACAACCTCGTGACCGGGATAGGAGTGTCTATGACTGGGTAGCGCAGCAGGCGCGATACGAAAGTCGCTGTCAACATAGATCATGTGCAGGTCACTACCACCTATGCCTGATAGGTGATTACGCACGCGCACCCAATTTGATGCGGGCAATGGTTGTCGAGGCAGATTCTGCACTTGTAGTGGTGCAAAAGAAGAGAAGTACGCCCCGCGCCAGAAACGCCCTAACACCTGAGTGAGAATGACTCGTTTCGGGCTGAGCTCCAGGGTAGAAGTCCACATAGCTAGAACCCTCCTCAGACAGTTGTCTCATCTTATATTTGTATGCTTTATGCAGTGTATCATGTGTAACAAGGTGGGTCAACAAAGCAGTATGGAAGTCGGGGTGAGACCTGGAAATTACTGAAAACCAAACGCGAATCCCCCAATCTTTTAAAGCGGGGTTTGAAGCGCCGTTCCTTGTGTAGGAAGGGGAGGGGAAACGTGCGCATGGCAGCATTCTTTAGGGCTCAACAGTTCAGTATTTTTCAATAGACAGCTTTCTGCCATTGATGGCCCAGAGTAGGAAAACTCCCGAATTATGAGAATTTCTCGTAGTTCGGTGATACGATTGTGAAATGCCTCAAAGATGTGGGTAATCACCAGTCTGATTGCCTTGACCATGGCTGCAAGACCTGCTATGATTGGAATACATGTTCTAGTATGAGATGAAGGAATGATCTCTGATGGGAAAGCAAAGCAAGACGCCCACCTTTCTGCTCGAACTGCCTTTAGTGGTGGAAGAAGGGCAGGCGAAACGCATCCGGGCGCATCTGGAAGCGGGTCGGCAATTCTACAATGCCGTGCTCTCCGAGGGGCAGCGGCGTCTTCGACAGATGCGGGCTGATCCATCCTGGCAGGCCGCGCGCGCCCTTCCACGCTCCCACAAGCAGGAACGGCAGAAAGCCTTCTCGGCCTTGCGAGAGCAGTATGGGTTCTCTGACTATGCCTTGCAGGCGTTTGCCAAAGAGGCGCGCTGTAGCTGGCTGGCTGAGCATCTGGAGGCGGTGTTGGCTCAAACCCTGGCCAGCCGTGCCTACTGAGCCCTCAACCGGGTCTGTCTGGGCAAGGCCAAACGCGTCCGCTTTAAGAGTAAGACCCGGGGACTGGATAGCATCGAGAACAAACGCAACGATACCGGGCTGCGCTTTGTGCTGCGGGTCTCAGAACAGGGCAAGGCTGGGTATCTGCTCTGGCACGATGAGCAACTGGCGGCCCTCATCGACTGGAACGATCCGGTGGTCGCACATGGCCTGGACCAGCCGATCAAATATACCCGCTTGATCAGACGCCGTGCCTCCAGTCCCCGTGCCGAGGGAGCCGACTGCTGGGGGTATCGCTATTACGTGCAACTGGCGCTCTCCGGGACTCCCTATCAGAAGCCCAGGCACCCTGTTGGCAACAACATCATCGGCCTGGATGTGGGACCCGCCACAATCGCGATCGTCCCGCGGGAGGCAGAGGCGAGTCTGAACCTGCTCTGTGCGGAACTCAAACCTGACGCCAGGGTCCTGCGTCGCCTGGCGCGCAAAATGGACCGGCAGAGGCGTGTCGCCAATCCCGAGCACTACGATGAGCGAGGTCGTCCCAAGAAGCGAGGAAAACAGGGGCTACACTGGGAACAGAGCCGAGGCTATCAGGCCACCAGGCAATGCAAGGCCACCAGAGAACGAAAACTGAAAGCTCATCGCAAGAGTCTGCATGGCCGCATGGTCCACCAGATCGTGCGGGTAGGCAACATCATTCACCTGGAAAAGGTTTCCTATAAAGGTTGGCAGAAACGCTACGGCAAAAGCGTGGGCCTTCGCTCCCCAGGGATGCTCATCGACCACTTGAAGCGCACCGTTGTAAGCACGGGCGGCACCCTGATCGAAGTTCCCACGCGCACGACCAAACTCTCACAGTATTGCCATGGCTGCGGGCAGTGCGTGCACAAGCCGCTCTGGCAGCGCTGGCACGAGTGCCCTTGTGGCATTGGGCCGATCCAGCGCGACCTCTACTCCGCGTTTCTGGCCGCCTATCTGCAAACCCCAGACTATCATCCCTCTTGTGCCCAGTACGCGCTGTACTGGGAAGGTGCGGAGGCGCGCCTGCGGGCAGCACAAGAGCAAGTCACTCAACGTGCGAGAGCGGGGCAGGTCATGCCCCAAAGCATGGGTGTCCCCCGTGCCGGAGCGCGTCTGCCTCAAAGGCCAAGCGAACCCACACAAGAGCCTGTCTTCCTCCTACGACGAGGGAGACTGGAAGCGTGGAAGGAACGCTAGGAACCCCTGTCGCTTTAACACGGGGAGCCGTCAGTCCTAGTAAGATGACTTTTAGGTAATTGAGTATTAGAATGAGCGAAGAAAATATGTTACTGGGGAGAATCCTTGTGTTTTTGAGTAAAAGAGTATTAATCATTAGCGCAATAGTGGCAGTTGTTTTGGCAGGCGTTATTGGCTTTGCCTTTGCCTTTGCCTTCTCTCACGCGAATCAAGCATCGACACTGAGTAATACCCCAACGGCGGTTGCATCAGTTACAAGTGTTACGACAGGCCAGAGAGCATGCATTCTCGGTGTCGTTCAATCTCTAAGCAACCAGTCGTTTGTCGTGTCTGCGAATCAGGGGAAAAGGATTGTGACCGTGACTGTGAATGATCAAACGACATATGCCAAACACGGAAGCCGGGCATCTTTATCCTTCTCTGTTCTCGGCGTCGGTGATAAAGTGAGGGTGACGGCGCAGGGTCAATGCAATAGAAAGGATACCGCTGTTGTAGCTCAAAGTGTTGTGATATTGACTTCCACAGGGAATCCCGGTGCTATTCCAACAGCTTCTCCCACTCCATAATGGATTTTACTAACAAAAAATTGGCTTGTCAGAAATGTGCCAATGCTCTATCATATGTAGAGGGGCCGATACCTCAGCCCCTGATATGATATTTCCCAAGCGGGAAGGATAGATCATAGAGCAGTATGGCGATTCCTATAAAGAATGCACCAAATTCGCAACGTGCCGGAGCGCGGTCTCTCCCCCCCCATAAGCATCCAAAGGGGGAGCGCAAAACCAGCTCTGACAAACCATCGATCCAGCAGAGATACAAGCAACGCTTTTTTTATACTCTGAGACATCCAATCGATGGCATCTGGGGCTGGCTGAGTTCGGTACGTACTGCTATACTTCTGATTACGTCAATAGCGATACTCTGCTTTGTTGGCATCTATTTTGTGCAGGCTCCAGGCGAAGTCCTTGGTGATCCTCTTGCTTACGCTGCCTGGGTGCAACAGAATGCTCTGCCTCGCTATGGTTCGCTTACACAGCTCTTCGATTGGCTGCGCTTCTTCACCATCTTCTCGAGCTGGTATTTCATGCTGCTGCTCACAGTGCTCTCGCTCAGTATCATTGTTGGTACATTGAACCGGGCTCCGAGCATCTGGCATAATTTTAAACACCCGCTCATCAGGCGTAATGATAACTTCTATCAAAACGCACTGGAGCGCTGCGAATTTACTCATCCCTATGCACTCACATGGACCCAAGCCGAATTTCGCAAGCGCGGCTACCGGGTCCGAACCCTTGAGGGTGACGAGGTCATCTATCTTTACGCTAACAAACATTCATGGGCTACACTTTCGACTTTTGTTTTCCACGCTGCCCTGGTTACACTCTTAATGGCAGGGGTTATTTCCCAGTGGCATGGGTTTCCTCCTAACAGCCCGGCTCGACGTATATTGCCTGCGCCGCTAGTAGGTCTCAGTGATAATCTGGCAGGCTTCACCTTTGACCAGGCACTCCCCGACGGTCAAAGCGCGGTCGTTTATCCACGTGGAACGCCCCACAATATTAGCTTCCGTACGAATAACTTTACAGCCACATTCGATCCCAAGACGGGTTTGCCGACCGATTACGTGACCGATCTGAGCGTTTATCAGGATGGTGAGCTTGTCGCGCACAGCAATCACTTGCGTGTCAATGACCCCTTATCTTATGGAGGAGTTGTCTTTCACCAATCCTCACTCATTCCCTCTGTCAACATAAGTATCACCGACTCGCAGGGATGCATTGTCTGCGATGAACCTATTGGATTGGATCAAAGTGAGAATATATCATCAAACCTGGCTGTTGATTTTGCCAGGGGCATTCCTATGGCAGGAACGGATCTGACTATGGGCGTGTTTTTTATCCACAGCCCTTCGGTACAACTAGCGCAAGTGCAACATCCATCTATACTTATCACCCTCGGCGCTCCGAATACTCCTACGACTCAGGACAAAGCCGTTGTAAGGTTGCAGCCAGGTCAATCGGATCAGAGCTTTGACAAGCAATGGACTATAAAACTCAATAGCGCGAGTGAGGCAACTGTTTTACTTGTCACTAAAGATGCAGGATCTATGCTTGTCTGGCCAACAGCCATTATACTTATCTTGAGCTTATGTATCACTTTCTATTTCCCGCAGAAGCGTATCTGGATACGAATCGAAGGTCAGCGGGTGCAGTTGGCTGCTCTACGTGAGCATTTTACGAATATTCGTACTGACATACTAGCAGTTGTACGAAATTCGTCCCATTGACAGTAAATAACTCCTGATATATCCTACGAGCAAGGAATTGGCTCTCGTACCTGTGTGGCGAGATGGGCAGGATTACTTTGCGGCAAGTGGGTTTGAAGACTAATGACTGGAAACCCTCCACCCATTGCGCTTTTGCCAGTTGGAAAGGTGCTCGACTATGAAATTGACAATGAAAGGTGACTATGGCCTGCGAGCCATGCTTGACCTGGCAGCGTACTATGGACAGGGACCTATTGAAAGTGCCGATATTGCCAGCAGGCAATATATACCAGAACAGTACCTTGACCAAATTTTAATGGCCTTACGTAAAGAGGGGTTGATCAAAAGTGTTCGCGGTCCAAAAGGCGGTCACATGTTAGCCAGGCCACCGGCGCAGATCACTATGGCTCAGGTGCTGCAAGCTCTTGAAGGATATGTACCTCCGATGGAATGTCTGCCCAATCCAGACTTTTGTAAGCTAACGCCAGGCTGTGCATTGAGAGAGGTCTGGCGTGAAATCGATGAGATGACACAGCGGATACTTAGTTCATACACAATAGAAGAGCTAGCTCAAAGGCACCGGGTTGGCAATACCGAAACAATGTACTATATCTAACCACAGAGTGGGCGGTCTGGCCATGACACATTGGGCAAAAGATGTCACCGAACTTATTGGTCATACGCCCCTGGTCGAATTGAAGCGAATCATATCCGATATCCCCCGCTCACAGCAAACCACCATACTTGCCAAACTCGAAATGTTCAGTCCGGGCGGCAGCGTTAAGGATCGTATTGCCTTACAAATGATTTGCGAAGCCGAAGCGCAGGGCCTATTACGACCAGGCGGCATTATTACTGAGCCTACCAGCGGGAATATGGGCATATCGCTTGCCTGGATTGCCGCCGCTCGAGGCTATACTTGCATCTTGACTATGCCCGATACTATTAACATAGAGCGCCGCCTCCTCCTGCAACGTTTCGGAGCGAAAATTCTCCTCACTCCTGGTAATCAAGGTATGCGAGGAGCGATCAACAAGGTTATCGAACTACGTACGACTCTACCTAATGCCTGGTTCCCACAGCAATTCTACAACCAGGCTAACCCACGCGCACACCGCGAAGGAACAGCCATCGAAATATGGCAAGACACCGCTGGCGCTGTAGACATAGTTGTGGTTGGTGTTGGCACTGGCGGGACTCTAACTGGAGTCGCAGAAGGACTGCGAGTACGCAAACCTGGCGTCGAAATCGTTGCTGTAGAACCGGCATCCTGCGCTGTTTTATCTGGTGGACGACCTGGTCCGCACCGTATCGAAGGCCTCGGTGCGGGCTTTCAACCAGATACACTGCGAGTTGACCTCATAGATCGCATCATTCCCGTCACTGACCAGGATGCGGTCGCCACTGCAATCCAGCTTATGCACAAGGAGGGACTTTCAGTTGGAATCAGTAGCGGGGCTGTGGCTTGGGCCGCATTGCAGGAGGGGAATAAGATCCAAAATCAAGGAAAAGTAATCGTTACGATTTTCCCCAGCGCTGCCGAACGTTATTTGCAGACTATCCTTTTTGAGGACCTGAGAAAAGAATTGCGGTAGTATCGCTATTTAACTGGTAGGTTATAGTAAGCTCAGGTCTATATGTAACTAGCCCAATGGTTCATTCGTATACTATAAAGGAAGTAGAGGATATATGACACAGACGCCGGCGAATGATTATGTTTTTTATCTTAGCCGTACCTCTTATAAACGTACGCGCCTACTAGCATGGTTGCTTATTCTAGGATCTTTAGCGATAGCTTTTGCTAGTGCGATACTTGCTGTCAGACTGTGGCCTACCTACATACACACGTTTACACCATACCTTAAGTGGCAGGATGCCCTGCTTGTTACTCTGTGGTATATTAGTCTCATCTTACTGGGTGGCAGTGTGATGGTCGTGCGTTTTCTGTCTGCGTTGCGTGCCGGATTTCATCGAGGTATGTTCATTCTGAAAGGTGACTCTACCTTGATCGTTCGTGATCTCTCGCCTAAGAATCTCTCAAGTATCTACTGGGCTGTTGGAACAGCTCTCTCATGTTTTATAGCTGCGCTAGTTGGATTGATTCCAGAGATTCTAATAGGCTGGACGTTACACCTACCCCATCCGGCGCTTGTTGTAATATGTACGGCGGCAGCCATTGTACTGAGCCTTGCAGGGGTGGCCGTTACCCTGGTCGCTTCTTCATTCGTCCTTATTTGTTGGGTTGGCTGCATCTCTTTCTGTCGTAAAATGGGAGCGCCGCAAACCTATCACCTAAGGAACCAGGCCACACTTAGACTAGATGGTTTTGTACTATCCATTACGCATCCCGATCAACAAGAAGCCGTGTTCGACCTCAATCTGTTGGATATGGAGGATCAACGTCATCTCCTCTATCTTCTACATAAATGCTGGCTTGACGCTGAACGTCCGTGGAATTCTCGCTTAGGTGAAGATATCGAGGTTGTATTAGGGGAAACGGATCGCTTTACAATGCTGGTATAATAAAAGTGTTGGATTTTGGAACAAAAACTCAAAAAACTATTGACAAGCCCTTGCGGAAGTAGTATACTACATTCTGTCGGATTGTCTATGTCGTTGTGTGTGACATAACACACGATTTGTGACCTGATTGAGAACCGAAGATAAACAAAGCACTTAACGATACATCATTCCCCACTACCCATGTAAAGGTACTGCACGTGTTAAGGATGCCACGTAAACCTGCAAGAAGCTTAGCCTTTCTTTAGCGACTGCAACAGGCTATGGCGATTCTGTAAGTCTATCAGTGTAAGAAATGATTTGGGAGAGTGACTTTAGTACCACGAAATGGGAAAGCTGTAGCGCGTTTTGTTATTATAGATGAGACATGCATTTCGTCTAGTTACGTGGGGGTGTGTACGTGGATGACTTGAAAATAACTGGTACTTGTAGGGACGTAGGAGTAACCGCTTGTGAAAGCACAGCGCGGTTACTTTTCTTGTCATAAAACGTTTTGCAACATTAGCATTATTGGCGATTATCATTCTATCTTCTTCCGTTTACATTTTCATAAGGAGGGCACAAAGGCGACTGCAAGAGTTACCTTTGTTACCGCGTGAGCGAGTGTCGCCAAGATACATCGCCTCTACAGTATCCTCCTGGATACCCTGGTTGGGAGGGCGACCTTGCTATCCACCATCGCAACAACGTCGGCGATCTTTGAAAAGCATCTTGCCAACGGAGCTTCGCTCTTAGCCTGTGGCTCAGGCAAGATCCAAAAAAGTATCTACCCTGCGTATCAGCGGTGTTAAAAGGTAGGACCGCAAGGGATAACCCCATAGTGAGAGGAGAACACTATCTATGCCAGTAAGCAGCAGGGCCGTGGCACTTCCTGAGCGCGTATCTTTTGCGCGTATCCCGGACATACGGCCAATGCCGGGCCTTATTCAGATTCAGCTTGATTCTTTTGAATGGTTTAAGAAAGAAGGTCTACGCGAACTTTTTGACGAAATCTCTCCTATCGAAGATTTTACCGGAAAAAATCTGAAACTCGAATTTATCGTTCCAGCCGAGCCTTTCGGTAAGCCGAAGTACTCTGAGGATGAGTGTCGCGACCGCGATACCACGTACTCTGCACCTTTAACTGTCAAGGCTCGACTGACTAACAAGGAAACCGGCGAAATCATTGAAAAGGACATCTTCATGGGTGATTTCCCGCTCATGACTAAAGAGGGCACCTTTATAATCAATGGCGCGGAACGTGTTGTTGTAAGCCAGCTCGTGCGTTCGCCAGGTGTTTACTATACCGCCGACGAAGATGCGACTACTGGACGTAAGCTCTACGCCGCCAAGCTTATCCCTGGGCGTGGCGCCTGGTTAGAATTTGAGACTAGCAACAAGAACCTGCTGACAGTGAAAATCGATCGAAAGCGTAAATTGCCCGTCACTACCTTGCTTCGTGCTATTGCGAGCCTGGCAAGAGACCAGTGGCACGGTGAGAATCTTGACCTCTCAACCGATCAGGGCATTCTCGATGCGTTCCGTGATGTAGATGACGATGTCAACATTCGTTACATCCAGGCAACACTGGACCGCGACCCTGTCAAGAAAGAGGAAGAGGCTCTGCTCGAACTCTATAAAAAGATGCGCCCTGGCGATCCAGCTACCATCGATAATGCCCGTTCGCTTGTCAAGAACATGTTCTTCAATGCTCGTCGCTATGACCTTGGTAGTGTTGGACGCTACAAGCTCAATAGGAAGCTTGATCTCTCTATACCGCAGAGCCAGCGGATCTTAACCCAGGATGACCTGGTCAATATCGTTCGTCGCTTGATCCAATTAAATAATGGCCATGGGCGCAAAGATGATATCGACCACCTCGGTAATCGTCGCGTACGCTGTGTCGGCGAACTGATCCAGACTCAGTTTCGCGTCGGGTTACTTCGTATGGAGCGCGTTGTCAAAGAGCGTATGAGCATTCAAGAGCCAGGACAGGCTACTCCCAATGCTCTCATCAACATACGCCCGGTCGTCGCCGCCATGAAAGAATTCTTTGGTGGCAGTCAGCTTTCGCAATTTATGGATCAGACCAACGCTCTGGCTGAAATTGGGCATAAGCGTCGTCTTTCAGCGCTTGGTCCTGGAGGACTATCACGAGAACGAGCAGGTTTTGATGTGCGTGACGTGCATCGCTCGCATTATGGCCGCATCTGCCCGATTGAAACGCCGGAAGGTCCGAACATTGGGTTAATAGGTAATCTGGCGACCTATGGTCAGATTAATCCTTACGGCTTTATCGAAACTCCCTATCGCAAGGTCTACAAACGTCTGCGAGCAAACGACCCGCGCTTAATAGGTCGCGAATTTCGAGGGGTTGTTGGTCACGAATATGAAGATGTGCAATCCCCCGAGGGCGGGGTTCTCGTCAAAGCGCGCACACGTGTGCGTGTTGACGAAGGGCTGTTTGCAGAGTTGTCGAAGGTGTTGGGTGACGCTGAGGTGAGGATCCAGCCCTTTGTTACCGACGAAGTGGACTATCGCACCGCCGATGACGAAGAAAACTTCTGGATCGCCCAGGCGAACGCGAAGTTGGACAATAAAGGTGAATTCACAGAGGATCGTGTTCTTGCCCGTTATCAGGGTGAATTCGTCATGGAGAGCTCCGATACCATGGACTACATGGATGTGTCACCGCGTCAGACTGTCAGCGTAGCAACGGCGCTCATTCCATTCCTGGAGCATGACGATGTGAACCGCGCTTTGATGGGTGCGAACATGCAGCGTCAGGCCGTGCCGCTCTTGCGCCCGCAATCGCCAATTTGTGGCACGGGTATCGAGCACCAGGTTGCTATTGACTCAGGGCAGGTAGTAGTGAGCACGGTCAGCGGTGAAGTTGTCAGTTCCTCATCTCGTCAGATTCAGCTCGTAGATGACCAGGGTGAAGTGCATACCTTCCGTTTGCGCAAGTTCGTACGTTCCAACGCCGGAACCTGTATCAACCAGCGACCAATTGTTCGTAAGGGCGATTATGTGAACGCCGGGCAGGTTATTGCTGATGGCTCATCTACAGAAGATGGAGAGCTTGCGCTTGGGCAAAACATTCTCGTTGCTTTTATGAGTTGGGAGGGTGGCAACTACGAAGATGCCATTCTTATTAGCGAACGCATAGTACGTGAAGATCTCTTCACTTCTATACATATCGAAAAATACGAGATCGACGCACGTGATACCAAACTGGGGCCTGAGGAGATCACGCGGGATATTCCAAATGTTGGCGAAGAAGGACTGCGGAACCTTGATGAACGCGGCATCATCTATGTTGGCGCCGAAGTAGGGCCGCAAGATATCCTTGTCGGCAAGATCACACCCAAGGGTGAGACCGAGCTCACCGCTGAAGAAAAGCTCCTACGAGCCATCTTTGGTGAAAAAGCTCGTGAGGTCAAAGATACCTCACTGCGTGTGCCACACGGTGAGCGCGGCAAGGTCGTTGAAGTGAAAGTATTCTCACGAGAACAAGGCGATGAACTGCCGCCGGGCGTCAATCAACTGGTGCGTGCCAGTATTGCCCAGAAGCGAAAAATCGGCGCTGGCGACAAAATGGCTGGACGTCATGGCAACAAAGGCGTCATCTCGCGGGTGTTGCCGATTGAGGACATGCCATTCTTACCCGACGGCACACCGGTGGATATTATCCTGAACCCGTTGGGGGTGCCACATCGTATGAATATCGGGCAAATTATGGAAACGCACCTGGGCTGGGCCGCTGAAGCGCTGGGCATTAAGATCGCTACACCCGTCTTTGATGGAGCTTCTGAAGAAGACATCGAAGGTTACCTGCGTCGTGCCAATCTTCCAGACACAGGCAAAATACAGCTCTTCGACGGACGGACGGGTGAGCCATTCGATCATCCAATCACCGTTGGCTACACCTATATGTTGAAGCTGGCCCACCTGGTCGAAGACAAAGTCCATGCTCGTTCAACGGGCCCATACAGCTTGATAACGCAGCAGCCGCTTGGCGGTAAGGCGCAGTTTGGCGGACAGCGGTTCGGTGAAATGGAAGTATGGGCGCTCGAAGCCTATGGCGCGGCGAACATCCTGCAGGAAATTCTGACCGTCAAATCCGACGACGTCGTAGGGCGTGTTAAAACCTACGAAGCTATCGTCAAGGGTGAAAATATTATGGAGCCGGGAGTTCCGGAATCCTTCAAAGTCTTAGTTAAAGAATTGCAAAGCCTTGGTATTAATGTAGAGGTTCTCAACGAAGACGAACAGAAGATTCAATTTGTCGAAGATACCTCGAATGACATAATGCCGGAGCTTGGCATTAATATATCCGGTTTCGAAGGCGATCAATAAGACCAGGAGGCATCATGCTCGAAGTAAACGATTTTAATGCAATACGTATCAGCCTTGCCAGCCCTGAGCAGATTCGTGGTTGGAGTTATGGTGAGGTAACGAAACCGGAAACCATCAACTACCGCACACTTAAGCCGGAGAAGGATGGCCTATTCTGCGAACGCATCTTCGGCCCAACCAAAGACTGGGAATGCTACTGCGGTAAATATAAGCGCGTGCGCTTTAAAGGTATTGTGTGTGACAAGTGTGGCGTCGAAGTAGCACGCTCAAAGGTGCGTCGTGAGCGCATGGGGCATATCGAACTCGCCTCCCCTGTAAGTCACATCTGGTACTTCAAGGGGACGCCCAGCCGTATAGGTCTCTTGCTGGATCTCTCACCACGTAACCTGGAGCGCATCCTCTACTTTGCTCTCTACGTCGTCACGCATATCGACGAAGAAGCTCGGCAGCAGGAATTGATGCATATAGATGAAGAACTTATCAAGCTCGATCAAAACCTGGATGACAAGGTCGTCGAACGCATCGATAGCTTGAAGGAGAAGCGTGAAAACGACATTCAAGATGCGCTCAATCGCATCACCGTAGATCAGCAGGAGATTGAGGCGCACCGCGAGCAGGAACTGGAGGCGGCAAGGCAGGCCGAAAGCCAAACGCTCGCCGAATTACGCGCAGCAATGGACCATGAAGCCGAACAGGATATTGTCTTTAGCCCGACAGACCGGGTGCTTGTCAAGCAAGGCGACAAGGTTACATCGAAGGACATTGAAACGCTTGAACGGATCGCAGAGGTTTTGCGTAATGATATCGCCGAAAATGCGCACCATAAAATCGAAGAAATAAAGACGGATAGCAGCCGCGAAGCTGAGCGCTTGAGAGTAGATTACCAGGGGCAAATTGACTCGGTGCAGACGCAGTTGGAGACGCAGCGTGTCGACAGGCGGCAGCGCCTGGAACAATTGCGGCGTGACCTGGAGGGGCTCAAGAAGATGGACCTCATCCAGGAAAACCGCTTTCGTGAATTGCGCGACTCCTTTGGCCCCAGCGTATTCCGGGCGGGTATGGGTGCAGAAGCGGTACGCGAACTGATTAGTGCGCTGTCCATGGACAAACTGGCTGCCGACCTGCGGCACGAGATTGGCTCTACCGTTGGTCAGCGGCGCAAGAAGGCAACGAAGCGATTGAAGGTCGTAGAGGCATTCCGCAAGTCAAACACTTCGCCAGAATGGATGATCCTGACGGTCTTGCCAGTTTTGCCGCCGGATTTGCGACCAATGGTGCAGCTGGATGGCGGTCGTTTCGCCAGCTCTGACCTGAACGACCTCTACCGGCGTGTGATTAACCGGAATAACCGGCTCAAGCGCCTGTTGGAGCTGGGCGCGCCGGAGATCATCATTCGGAACGAGAAGCGCATGCTGCAGGAAGCCTGCGATGCCTTGATCGACAACGGACGTCGTGGCCAGGCCGTGGCCGGTACAGGCAACCACAAACTCAAGAGCCTGTCGGACACGCTCAAGGGCAAGCAGGGCCGCTTCCGCCAGAACCTGCTCGGTAAGCGTGTGGACTACTCTGGCCGCTCCGTCATCGTGGTGGGGCCAGACCTGAAGCTGCACCAGTGTGGCCTGCCCAAGCGTATGGCACTGGAACTGTTCAAGCCGTTCGTGATGCGCAGGCTGGTCGAGCAGAACATCGCGCACAATATCAAGAGCGCGAAACGCTTTGTAGAGCGCGTGAAGCCGGAGGTGTGGGATGTGCTCGAAGAGGTCATTAAAGACCATCCCGTGCTGTTGAACCGCGCCCCGACCCTGCATCGCCTGGGCATTCAGGCTTTTGAGGCGGTGCTGGTGGAAGGAAGCGCCATTCAGCTCCATCCTCTGGTCTGCTCGGCCTTCAACGCCGACTTCGACGGCGACCAGATGGCGGTGCATGTGCCGCTCTCGGAGAAAGCCCAGGAGGAAGCTCGCCAGCTCATGATGGCGACGCGCAACCTGCTCTCCCCAGCAACGGGTGAGCCGTCCATCGGCGCGACGCAGGACATGGTGCTGGGCTGCTTCTACCTGACGCAGGACCGGCCAGGCAAGAAGGGCGAAGGGCGTGTCTTTACGGACCCAACGGAGGCTCTACTGGCATACCAGCATGGCGTGATTGACCTGCAGGCACCCATCAGGGTCCGCCTGGGTGATGCGAACGTCTATGACGATGCGCCGCCTGCTCCTCCAACCGTGCGAGCCAACGGCAAGCTGGTCGAGACCACCGTCGGGCGCATCATCTTCAACGAGGCCCTGCCGGAGCGGTTGCGCTTCAGGAACTATCCGATGAAAAAGGAGAACCTCGGACAGGTCATCGCGGATTGCTTCAAGGAGTACGGTCGCGCCAGGACGGTCGAATTGGCCGATGAGATCAAGCGCCTTGGTTTCGCCTATGCTACCAAAGCCGGTGTCACCATCGCCATGAGCGATGCAAAGGTGCCATCTGGCAAGCAGGAAGAACTGGCAAAAGCAGACGCCAGGATCGCCGAACTGGAAGAGCAGTACCGCGAAGGGTTGATCACAGAAAACGAGAAGTACCAGCAGACCGTTGATACCTGGAACGAAGCAACCGAGAATGTGACCAGGATGGTTGAGTCGTCGCTCGATCCGTATGGCTCGATCTACACCATCGCGAAATCGGGCGCGACGAAAGCGAAGTTCCAGCAGATTCGCCAGTTGTCGGGTATGCGCGGTTTGATGGCGAGTCCGTCAGGCAAGATCATCGACGTGCCTATTCGCGGCAACTTCCGCGAAGGCCTCTCGGTGCTGGAGTACTTCATCAGCAGCCACGGCGCTCGCAAGGGATTGGCCGATACGGCTCTGCGGACGGCTGAATCTGGCTACCTGACGCGCCGGCTGATCGACGTTGCCCAGGATGTGATCGTGACCGAGGAGGATTGCGGCACCACGGAGGGTATCCTGATCACCGAAGAAGAGAGCAAAGAAATGCTGCTGCCAGATATGCGCTCTCGTTTGATTGGCCGCGTACTACTGGAGACGATCCCCGGTTTCGAGCATATCGAGGTCGGCGACGAACTGACCGAGGATCTGGTCGACCAGATCCTCGATGCGGGGGTCAGGACAGTGCGCGTGCGCTCGGTGCTGGGCTGCCAGGCCCACCATGGAGTCTGCCGCAAGT
>WNGJ01000171.1_pt1 | contig 52839 bp, 56 predicted proteins | sample 5400611 | NCBI WGS metagenome assembly WNGJ01 (sample SAMN13153375, study PRJNA577476) | soil metagenome | isolation source: 40 cm soil or saprolite under Garry oak tree replicate 1 | place: USA:California | collected 2016-06-15 | reverse complement strand
ATCGTCTGTTCCGGCGCGATGGTCAAGGACGCCTCCAGGGGCGGCCCGCCGTCGAACGAAACCGTCACCGTGCCCACCACGTCCGATTCGAGTCCGCCCTTTCCCGTTGCCTTCCCGGTCACAGCCAGCGGTTGCGCCGCGGACAGGACGGCGTCGCCGGCCCGCCGCACGACTGTTACCTGCGTCATGGGATCCCCCTTTGCCCGCGGGCGCTACTTGACCGGCCCGAAGCCGGGACGACCGCGATGAGCGGCAACCGTGAATGCCGCTGGCCGGACCTGGCGGCAACGGAGCTGCCGGTCTTGCGTCCGGTGACAGCTCGCATGGCGGCACCGGATCGCTGTGCCGTACTGAACGATGCTTTTCATTGCTGGTTGCGAAGCTGCCAGGGCTGGAGGACGGCGTAGAGTGCCTGGCTCATGGGGGTAGCGACCCCGGCCCGGGCACCTCGCCGGATGGCCTCTCCCAGCAGCGCCTCCAGTTCCATGGGATGCCCGTGGGTCAGGTCGTGGTGGAGCGAGGAGTAACCACCGGCCTCGAGTTCGTCGGCGAAGGCCAGGTGGCGGTCGGGCAGATCGGCGGGAAGGGCGACTCCTTCGGCCTGGGCCACGTGGCACACCTCCGCGGCGACGCGGCGGAACAGTTCCCGGGATGCCGGGGCGGTACGGATTTCCCCGATCGGAAGACGGACGGTGGCGGTGGTGCCTGCCTGGGCGCAGATGAAGGCAAATTTCGCCCACAGCACCGCATGGATGTCGGCGGTTTCCTCGGCCCCGAAGCCGGCCTTCCGGCAAGCCTCCGCTAGCTGGCCCACCCGCTCGCTGTGCCCGCCTCGCCACTCGCCGACCACGAGGGTGGCTGGACCGCCGGTGTGCTCGATGATCCCGGGCTGCGAGATGGTGCTGAAGATGTAGGCGACCCCTCCCACCACTCGGTCCTCGCCCACAGCCGCCGCCAGCTTCTCTTCGTTGTCCACTCCGTTTTGCAGGGAGATCACGGCGGTGTCCTGGTGCAGCAGCGGCCGAAGGCGGGCGGTCACCTGGACGGTGTGGTAGGCCTTGACGGTGACCAGGACATAGTCGACCGGGCCCACCTTGGCCGGGTCATCGGCCGCGGTTACCCGAGGCAGCTCGAAGCTGCCGTGGACACTCGCCACCCGCAGGCCCTGGGCTTGCAGTGCTTGCAGGTGGCTGCCGCGGGCGATGAAGCGGACGTCGGCTCCAGAGCGGGCGAGCTTCCCGCCGAAGAACCCGCCGACCCCGCCCGCCCCGTATACCGCCACCTTCATGATCACTCCCGGGTGTAAGACCTGCCACGAAATTGTGGTTCAGCGAACTGCGCCGCAGCGCGTGGCTCATGGGTCGCTGGTTTCACGGCCGATTACTGCTGCACCATTGCGGGCGGTGTCAGCCCGCGGCCGTCTCGGTTGTGAAGGTTGCACGCACTGCCACCGGGTCGACCAGCGCCAGATAGATGGGGCAGCGCTGCTGCCAGACCTCGAACAACGGCCGCAGCCGGTTCTCGGGTTCGGGTGAGACGACGTGGATCTCGACGGCGACCTCGCTCAGATCTGGGACGGCGTCCCCCATTCCCAGCAGTCCGCGCATGTCGGTAGTGCAGCGAGCGACCGCGCTCACGTGATCGAGCCGCAGGCCAAGTTGTGGCGCGAGCGTGTCGTGGATGAACGCCACCGCACAGCCTGCCAGCGCGCCAAGCAAGTACGCGGTGGGGCTGGGCGCAAGGTTCTCCCCGCCAATCGCGGTCGGCAGATCGGCGTCCCAGTTGAACGGCCCGGCAGACAGCCGTGCGTGCCCGTTGACCAGCGACGCCGTTACGCCCGGAGCCGAACGGGCCCGGTCCGGGTTGGTCGCGAAACGCAGCGTGCTGGCTGCGAGCAGATCAGCGGACATCATCTTCTCCTCACTCCGAGGGCCGGATACCGGCCTTCCCAACACGGTAGAAGAAGGCTGTCCTGGAGACATCGGTGCTGGCACCCAACCACGGAGCTGCGGTCGGCCGTCGGGATACACGCAGTTTCACCCAGGCTGCACCGCGGCGTCCCGCACGCTCATGCCAGGCCGTGGCGGACTAGGTCGGCAACAGCAGCCGCCCGCGCGGCCTTGCCGCTCACACCTAGCTTGAGGTAGGCGTTGGACAGATGCCGCTCCACCGTACGCACGCTCAGCGTCAGGGTCTCGGCGATCTGGCAGTTATCCAGCCCCGCGGCGGCTAGCCGCAGGAGCTCGAATTCGCGTCTTGTCAGGCCGGCCAGCGGCGGGCCGCTGACCGCAGTTGGCGCAACGGCGCGGTCCGGCCCGGCAAAGGCGGCCATCTCATGCAAAAACACGCGCCACGCAGGCTCGCCGGCCAGCAGTATGTGGTTCTGGCTCTCCAGCGGCACCAGCCGGGCGCGGGGGATCGATGACGCCATGAGCCGGGCCTCTTCGAATCTCACCATTGCGTCACCACGCGAGTGCAGGACCAGGGTCGGAACCGTGACCTGGGATAGCAGGTCAGTGATGTCGATCTTGTGGCGCTCGGCGCGGAGCCGGACAGCGTTGTCCGTTGAGGTGGACATCCGCTGCAGCGCGTCGACCCAGCGCATCTGCTCCTCGGATGCGCCGGGGATGAGCATGTTCGTGAACACCCGGCGGAACAGGGAATCAGGCCGCGCCCATCCCACCCGTGTCATGCTCAAGAAGGTCTCCAGGAGTTCCCTATCCGCCGGTGTTCGCGCCAGGGCCGCCCACGTCCCGAACAGGACGAGCCGGCTCACCCGATCGGGATGAACCACCGCGTAGCTGACAGCCACCGGTCCGCCCTGCGACATCCCGAGCAACGCGAAGTGGCCAAGGCCGACCGAATCCACGACGGCCTCAAGATCGGTGATCCGGGCCTGGAGAGTACACTCTCCGATTTCCCAATCGGACAAGCCATAACCACGTTCGTCGAACCGGATGACCGTAAATATGGCACCGAGGTCGTCGAGAAAGTGACGCCACACCGGGCTCTGCCAGTCGTACTGGAGATGGCTCAGCCAGCATGAGCCGACGACGAGCGGCGGGCCATGTCCGTGGACCGCATAGGCGATCCGGACGCCGTCCGGCGCGCGGCAAAACCGGACCTCCAAACCGGAAGCGTCGGCCGGAGGGGCCGCTGCCGCCCGGGCCTGTCCAGGTCGGCGGCTTGCCATGCCCGAATCGTAGCTCCGCAGCCAGGAAACAGGAACGCCCCGGCCGCCCGATAACCTCGCAGGCCGCACTCAGCTCATCCAAGGTGTTAGCCGAAAATGGTCGTCCAATGTTCTCGGCGTCGTGGCACTACCGGTTCAGCATCGCGTATCCGCTGTCAGTAGCGTTCTGGCCCGCAGCCCACTCCTATGAAGCTGCTAACTGCAGTTCCCGGGTGTGCTCGTAGTCCGCCGCCGTGGATGCACAGGCTCTGAACCGCGACGACGTCCCGTGGCCCAGAGAACAGGCAGAGCCGGGTGTCGGTCGCCAGTGCCCACAGTCGGCCGACGGGGCCCGCGCAGATCACCCGGTTAGGGCACCGAGGGGGCAACGCTGGTCATACGCGACCTTTGGCCAGGCCGGGGCCTCACGGCGATCCGGTCCGGATCCTCGGTCGGCGGTTCCGGGCGGCTGAGCGCGGTCCAAGCCAGTGCCGGGTCAGCTTTCCAGCCGGTGAGGCTGTCGTGTTGTTGTCGTCATGCGGCGGTCGCGGTGTCGCTGACTGGCAGCCGGATGGTCCTGTCGCCGAAATCGGCCACAAGATCCAGCCGGCCGCCGAGAGCCTCGACATAGCGGGCGATGACCTCGAAGGAGGCGACCTCGCCGTGTTCGATCTGGGACACAGGGGCGACGCTCACGCCCTGGTGGCAGCGATCTGCTTCTGACCCAGGCCCAGCTGTTTGCGGGTCTCCGCGAGTTGGTGCCCGCGTGCCTGTGCGAGCAACTGGCGCGCGCCCGCCCTCCATTTCCTCGCGGGAGCGGCGCGGTCTACGCCGTCACGCTGCCCTGGGCGTACCCACACGGCGGCTGCCGAATGTGACTTCTACCCGAGCTGGTCACGCTCTGGAAGGATCCGCACCCAGGCCTGTGTCCTTCCAGCCGCACTATGGTATCAACCGTGATACCATAGTGGCATGGCGATGACTCTCCGGCTTGCCGACGATGAGACCGAGGCGCTGCGCCGGCGTGCCGAGCTTGAGCACCGGTCGATGCAGGAGGTGGCTCGCCAGGCGATCCGCGAGTACGTGGAAAACCACAGCCGCGCCGAGCTGCTGGACCGCGTGCTCGATGACGAGCTGCCCAGGTACGCTGAGGCGCTCGAGCGGCTCGGCCAGTGATCTACCTGACGCTCCCGGAACTGCTGCACGTCGCCGGGCGCGTCCTCGGGCCGGATGTCGCGGTCCGCGATTACGGGCTGCTCGAAGCCGCCCTCGCCCGCCCCCAGGCCACGGCGTTCGGCAAGGACGCCTACCCGTCCCTCGATGCCAAGGCAGCCGCGCTGCTGCACTCGCTGGCACGCAACCATGCCTTGATCGACGGCAACAAGCGGCTCGCGCTCGCAGCGGCGATCGCCTTCTACGGCCTCAACGGCCGCCGCCTGACGCTCACCAACGACCAGGCCTACGATCTGGTCATGAAGGTCGCCGCGGGCGAACTGGACCAGGTCGAGGAGATCACGGCGATTCTCCAGATCGCCACCGCACCCCGCCATTAACGTCACCCGCATCTCGACCCGGAAGCCACGCGGGTGCCTTGACAGGTGGCCGGCTGCTATGCCGACATCGCGCCGGCCGGCCCGGAGTATCCCCGATCCTGGCACGTATCGTCCGCACTTCGCCTCCCGTCGGCCTGGCCGTGCCCGGCAGGCCGGTCTCCCTGGTCCTTGTGCATCGCTGTGGCAGCCACGCCGGACTCGCCCTTGAGAGCGCATCAGGTCCCAATCGTCCGGACATTAGCGCTGCTAACGAGATCCCGGGGAGCCTAACGGGGAGCCAACGACCGCAGGCACGGGGCCATGCCAGGCCACGTCCAGCCATTATCACTCCAGCCGAACGGCACGTCAGGCGATACCCAGCACTACCGGGCCACGCTTCGAAAGTGCCTCCTAAGCAGTAGGTCCCGCGTTCGAGTCGCGGTCGGGGCGCAAATAGTGCAGGTGGGTGTCGATATTCGAAATTACGATTGTTCTAATGACCTACTGCTCGCAGGCGATCACTCTTATCTGATGTATCGCCTGGCAGGGCGTTGCGGCGGTCATCCGGCGGTTGCGCTCACGTCGATGGCGTTATGTGACGGGTCCGGCATGGCCCAGATGTGCAGCACCCGTACCCGGACGTCATCGATGACCGTGGTCTGGCCGGCGGTCAGCGAGATCAGCTTCGCGTGCGGGTCGCGCTTGTGATCAGAGACCCAGATCTTGGCGGTGCGGCCGCTGCCGGTTATGTCGCCGTAGAGCAGGTAACGCCGCCCGTGCGAGGTGGGTACGGCCGCGTAGTCCAGGGAGGGGAGGTTCGCCGGCGGCGCGGTCAGCCGGAACGCGCCCGCCGACGCCTGGAACGCGGGCGGCCGTTCGCCGCTTCGCGTTCTCGCGACCGCTATCGCGACTATCACCGCGATCACGATGATCGCTGCTACGCCGCCGGCCACCAGCGGCCATCGCAGCCGCGGGCGCCGCCGCTCAGCGGTCATGCCGCGTTGCCCCTGCACCGTTTCCCCCGGCAGCAGGGCCATTTCCCGGGGGCTCATGGTTCCCGGCAACCGGGCGCTCCGGCGCGGGGTCATCCCAGACCACGAGGTCGACGTGCCCCCGGGCGGCGTTCACCACCGCCGCGATCCGGATCGCCTTCCCCCCGGCGTGCAGCACGTCGCCCGGGCGAACCGTCTCAGACAGCCCGGCGCCGGTACCCGCGACGCGAACCGCGAGCCGTGCCGCGGGATCGGCCGGGTCCGGGCTCATCGCGACGATGCCGATCACCAGCCCGCACCGGTGTGCCTGCCCGTCTCGCCCCAGCCGGAATTCGGTCGATGCCGCGCTGCCGTTCACGGCCTGGTTCCCGATACCTCGTTGAAGTAATCATTCCACTGCTTTTCGGTGAGCGTGACCTCCTGCGGCATCTGGTGGCCGTCCTCGACGCCGCCGCCACCCCACGGGTTTACCACCGTGATCGTCGGCGGGTGCGCGTTCATGTCGACGCTCTTGACCATGTACTCGTGCGACGTGACGAGCTGGAAGTTGTCCTCCGTCTTCGGCCCGCCGCCGAAGAGCTTGTTCCACAGGCTCTTGTCGTCTTTGGTCCCCGCCGTGAGGACCTGCCCCTGTTTCATCAGGTCCGCAACCTTGCCCAGCGAATAGTCATCCGGACTGCCCCGCCAGGCGGACGTGCCGGTAAGGTCTTGCAGGCCGGTATCCCCGTAGCCGCCGTCGATCGATCCGTAACCGCCCCTGAACTGGGCATAGGCCTTCTCGTATATCGCGACCCACTGCGAGTTGTCGGCCGGCTGGGCATATGCCACACTGCCGTCCGACCGGGTGGGCAGCAGGCCATCCACGGTGATCTCCACCGGCTTCCCGTCCCGGTAGAACGTCACCGTGTAGGTACCGTTGAGGTTCTGCTTGATGTGCTGAGCAGGGAAACCCGGATCCTGCAGGACGAGCGTGCCGAGCGCGGCCAGGAACCAGCAGTCTCCGTCGTCCCCCTGGACCACGTCCGATTCCGCGGCGACGCCGCTGGCGGGGAAGAGGTCTCCGCTGGCGGCGGCGTAGTGGAGGTCCGACTCATAGTCAGTCTTCGAGTCCGGCTCCAGGTTGGGAACGTCGTGCTCCACCTTGGTCAGCGCGTCCGGTGCGGCGGCGCCGAGTAGCAGGTTCGCCATGGCGGTCCGGAGGCCGGAGTCCGAGCCGCCCTGGCCGAGCGCCGAGTTCAGCTCGCTGAGCTGGTGCGGGCTGAGCGCCTCCAGCACCGCGTTGAGTTCCGCGGGGGACAGCGCCTGCCAGTCCTGCAGTACCTCCTGCGGGCCCAGCGCCGAGCCCGGCCAGAGCCAGTCGCCGATGTGCTTGTCGAAGTAGCTGATGGCCGCGTCGACCTTCGCCTGGTCCACCGCCGGCTGCACCGGCGGGTCGGGCACCGGGGCCGGCGAGAGCCAGGCGGCCTCCGCGCCGTCTGCCTGGAACGTGCCGACCGGCGCGGCCGCCCCCTGACCCGGACTGCCGGTGCCCGCGCCGGTCGCCACCGAGATGGCGTCCAGGTGCTGGCCGGTCACCCTGGCCGCCTGGGCAAGCACCTGCCCGAGGTCGCGGGTCACGCCAATGGTGAAGCTCGCGAAGCCGTCGCGGAACCTGTCGGCATACTCTCCGGTCCAGTACACGCTGCTCGCCTGTACCTGGCGGTTCATCGCCCGCAGCGCATCGCCGAGATCGTGCTGGCAGGGACCTGCGAGTTGCGACACCAGTCGCCGCAACGACGCCAGGTCGGCGCCCTCTATCCGCATCCCCAGGTCGGCCATGAATCGTGTCCCCGTTTGATCATGGGTAACGCGCCCGCACAGGCACGACTCCCAGCTATCCGCATCACGGAAATCGTGTCAAGCCGGTTCACGGTAGCGCTGCGGAGCTGTTACCTGATGAACTGTGGCACACAGGCGCGATGACAACCACAGCCCGGCCAACTCAGAACCGATCACATGGACCGTCTGGGCCAGACGCCTGCTAGTCGTAGCCGCGCCGCGGGTGGCGGTGCGAGCTGCGGGAGACGGGCTCGCTAGCCAGGACCCTCATCATCCGGCGTTTACGTACCATGGCTGGTTGTGGGACACGAGGCGTGGACTTCGAACGCCGCTAGCACGCTCTGCCCCGTCATGGTCGGGCGCGGCCACGAGCTCGCCCAGCTCCAACGGGCGTGGCAGGCGGGCGGTCAGATGCTTGTGGTGCGCGGCCGAGCCGGGATCGGAAAGAGCCGCCTGATCCGGGAGTTCGCGGAGGGGGTCCGGGACGCGGGCGGGACAGTCTTGGCTGGCCGGTGCAGCCCGACCGCCGGGGATGTGCCATTCCGGCCGTTGCGGGAGGCCCTGTTTGCCGCCGCCCGGGTCGGGCTGGCGCCATCGTCGCGGCTCACGGCTTTCCGGCCGATCCTGGGGTCGCTGGTTCCCGAGTGGTCGGGGGAGCATGCCGGGGGCTTGGACGGCGGGTTGATCGTCCTGGCCGAGGGCGTGCTGCGGCTCATGGTGGAATGGTCGTCAACGGACGCGCCCGCGCTCTTGGTGATCGAGGACTTGCACTGGGCCGACAGGGAAACGCTCGAGGTGATCGAGTACCTTGCCGATAATCTGTCCGGGCACGCTGCCCTCGTTGTCGTCACCTTGCGCGATGATGAGCCGGGACCGGGCGGCGAGCTGGTGTCCGCGCTGTGGGCTCGCCGGGCGATCCAGCCGATCTCCTTGTCCCCGCTCGATCCGGCGGAATCCGAGGTCATGTTGCGGCAGTGCCTGAACGCCACGTCGCTGCTACCGGAACTCATCGATGCCGTCGTGGCGAGGGGCGATGGGGTCCCTTTTTTCATCGAAGAGCTGCTGGCGGCCGCGCTAGGCGAGGCGGATTCATGGCGGCTCGTTCCGGGTTCCATCGCCGCGGCCGTCGATGCCCGCCTCAGGCTGCTGCCGGAGTCGACAGGGCGTTTCCTCGGTTTCGCGGCGATGCTCGGGCGCAACTTCGACTGGCATGTCGTGGCGGCGGCGACCGGGTGCCCGCCGCTGGAGGCGATCGACCGGCTCCGCCAGGCAGCCCGGGCGCAGCTCATCGACACGGACGGAGCAGGATTCCGGTTCCGCCACGCACTGACGGCGGAGGCAGTGCGATCGTCGCTTCTCCCTGAGGAACGGCAGGCTATCTGCGCGAACCTCCTGGAGACGCTGCAGTTGCTGCACCCGGGCCTTGAGGGCGAGACCTGCCAGCTCGCGGCGAGCCTCGCTGTCGAGGTCGGCGATCAGCTGCGCGCCGCCGACCTGTGGCTGGAAGCGGCCCGCCGGGCGCTACGGGAGGGGTCGCTCGGCTCCGCCGAAGCGCTGGCCCTTCGAGCGCAAGGCGCGCGGCCTCTGGCGGCGGATCGCGTCTTGCTGTCCACATGGACCATCGCCGGCCAGCCTCGGCGCTCACTCGAAGCCGGGCGCCGAATCCTTTCCGCCGGCGACTGCGACCCGGCGGACCGCATAGAGGTGCTCTTCGAGCTGGTGGACGCCATGATCACCGCCGGGCGCTGGTACGACGCCGAGAGCTACCTGGAGACCTTGCGCTCCGCAGCTGGGCTGGACCGGTCGGGTGCCGCCCGCCGGGCCATCGGGGAGGCTGAGGTGGCACTGGCCCGGAATGATAGCGCGGCTGCCGTCGCGTTCGCCCGGGCCGCGCTTGCCGACGCGCGGGATAACGGGCTCGCGGAGGTGACCTGTCGCGCCTTGTGGGTGATTGGCCGGGTCGAGCGCGGGAGCGGCACGGACGTCGCCCGCGCCGCGTTCGAGGAGGCATACGAGTGCGCCTCACGGAACGCGTTGCCGGTATTCCGGGTGAAGTCGCTGCAGGAACTCGGCACGATCGACATGTTCGAGACGCTTGGCACCGCTCGGTTCGAGGAGGCCCGCCGAGAGGCGCTTGCCGCCGGGGCCATCTCGATGGTTGCCATGGTCGATCTTCAACTGGCGGCGGCTTACAGCGCCCGAGGCCAGGCGGGCCTGACGCTGGCGGCTGCGGCACGCTGCGAGGAGGCCTCGCGCCGGTTCGGCCTGGCTTCTCTCCCGACGAGCCTCGCGCTCCAGGCGGTGGCGCACGGTTTCTCCGGCAATCGCACGGCGATGGAGGCCGCTGCCGCGCAGGCGCGCGCGATCGACGGCGATCGCGACACCGTGGAAATGATCACGCTGGCGAACGGTGTCGCCCTGTACCACCTCGGCGAAGGGCGACTTCCCGAAGCGCTGGACGCGCTGGACCGCGCGATGGACGTCCTACGGGCCGCGGGCGGCGCGCGTGACTTCTCGGGCAGGTGGGCGCTGCTGCGAACCGTCACCGACACGGGCGGGGAGCAGGCCCGGGACGAATGCCGGCGGCTCAGCTTCGACACCGCGATGAGCCGCGCCACCCTGAGAGCGGCTGACGCCGTGGCCGTCGGCCGGGAGGGCGGAGACGCGGCATCGATCTTCGCCGCGGCGGATTGCGCCCTGGGGCGCATCGAGAGCGGATTCACCCGTAGCCTGGCCCGGCTGCTGGCCGGCCCCTGCGCGTACCGCGACGGCTGGGGAGAACCGGTCGTATGGGTGCGGGAGGCCCTGTCGAACTTCGAGGATCTCGGCCTGCCCAACTTCGCCGGCCAATGCCGGGCAGCGCTGCGTGCCATGGGCGAAGCTGTGCCCCGCCGGCCCCGGGGCGAGGCGGGAAGAGTGACCGGCCTGCTGGCCGCCCGGGGCGTCACGCCGCGGGAGGCCGAGGTGCTGGCCCAGGTCGCCGCCGGGCGCTCCAATCGGGAGATAGCCGGGGCGTTGCACCTGTCGGTCCGCACCGTGGAAAAGCATGTGGAACGGCTTCTCATGAAGACCGGTCACAGCCGCGCTGAGCTGGCCGGGTTCGCCGACGGCGCCGGAGTCAAGCCCGCCGTCTGACGCCGCTACGTACGCGCGGGACCAGAGAACCCGGCTATGTACGTATCGGGAAGGCACTAATGCCGTAGCGCGCCACCGATGGCGGCACGTGCTCGGCGCCGGAGCATGTTGGCAGGCCCAAGAACCTTGCCCGCCAGGAGCACCGACATGATCGCCAATCCAGCCGGAAACGCGAGCTTCACCGCTGCCTTCTCAGTGGACCAGACACCCCAAGATGTCTTCCACGCCATTAACAACGTCCGCGGCTGGTGGTCCGAAGACATCGAGGGCGGTACCGAAAAGGCCGGCGACGAGTTCAACTACCGGTACCAGGACGTTCACCGCTGCCGGATCAAGGTCACCGAGCTAGTCCCCGGCGAACGAGTCGCCTGGCGCGTCCTGGACAACTACTTCGATTTCACCCAGGACAAGGCCGAGTGGAAAGACACTGAGATCCACTTTGAGATCACCGCGCGGGACGGCAAGACCGAGATCCGCTTCACCCATGTCGGGCTAGTCCGAGAGTACGAGTGCTTTGACGTCTGCTCGAATTCCTGGGGCTTCTACCTCTACACCAGCCTGCGCGCCCTGATCCGCACGGGTCACGGGCTGCCCAACCGCAAAGAGCAAGCCGTATCCGCCTAATCCGGGCAATCACCGCTCCAACTCATGGAGGAAACACCGATGAGCACGACGATTGAAGGCAAGGCCATCCTGGTGACCGGGGCCAACCGGGGCATCGGGCAGGCGCTGGTCACCGAGGCTCTGCGCCGCGGGGCAGCGCGAGTGTACGCCGGAACGCGGCAGCCATACGCCCACCCGGACCCGCGGGTCACCTCTCTGGCGCTGGACATCATCAACGAGGAGCAAGTGCGGGCGGCCGCCGCCCAGGTCGAATCCCTCGACATCCTCGTCAACAACGCGGGTGTCTTCCTGTTCGATGACCTCAGCGATCGCGAGGCGCTCGAACGGCACTTGTCGGTCAACCTCTTCGGCACTTACGGCGTGATCCGGGCCTTCCTGCCGTCGCTGATCGCTTCCGGCGGCGCGATCGTCAACAATGTGTCGATCGCGGCCCTTGCCCCCATCCCGGTAACCCCCGCGTACTCGCTGTCCAAGGCGGCGGCGTTTAGCCTGACCCAGTCGCTACGGATGCTCCTGGCCGGACAGGGAGTGCGGGTCCACGCCGTGCTGACCGGGCCGGTGGACACCGACATGGTCCGCGACCTCGACATACCGAAGGCTTCTCCCCAGTCCGTCGCGGAAGGCATCTTCGACGGGGTCGGCAAGGGCGAGGAGGACATCTTCCCCGATCCTCTGTCCGCCACCCTCGCCGACGGCTGGCAGGCGGGGTCGGCCAAGGTGCTCGAGCGCCAGAACGCCGCGCTCCTGCAGCCTCAGCCCGCCGCCTCCTAGCCCGTCCCGGGCAAGAAAGGCAAGAGGTGCGCAGAGCCGGCGGGCGGCTACGAACTCACCCCAGCCATGAGGCGCTGCCGACAGATGTGCGAAGGCGCGGTTCGTTCGGGGTGGGATTCGGGTGTCCTGCGTTGGATCGAGCGCCGGGCTGACGTTGCTGCAGGTGACGGGGGGGTGATGAGCCTCGCCTGGATGGCGGGCATCGGCTGCCTCATCGCGCCGCAGAAGCTGCTGCCATCGAGGGTCGCCATCGACGTGTCGGTGGCGCTGGCGCTCGTCGGCCTCGGGATCGTGATCATCATGCCCTCCGCGATTCCCGGCCTGGTGCCGACTATGACGCCGATGCGGCCGGCGTGAGCGCCGATCGTGAGCAACAAGGGAGAAGGAGCAAGCAATGACTGATCACAAGACTGGAACGCAGGAGGAGTGGCTGGCGGCCCGGCTGGAGCTGCTGGCGGCCGAGAAGGAGCTGACGCGGCGCGGCGACGAGCTGGTGAGGCGGCGGCAGGAGCTGCCCTGGGTCCGGATCGACAAGCAGTACCATTTCGACACTGACGAGGGCACCGCGTCCCTCGCCGACCTGTTCCAGGGACGCTCGCAGCTGCTCATCTACCACTTCATGTTCGGGCCCGACTACCCCGCCGGGTGCCCGACCTGCTCGTCGATTGCCGACGGCTTCGACGGCTCGGTCGTCCACCTCGTCAACCACGACGTCACGCTGTGCGCGGTGTCGCGGGCACCGCTCGCGAAACTGCAGGCCTACAAGCAGCGGATGGGCTGGAGCTTCCCCTGGGCATCGTCGTTTGGCAGCGACTTCAACTACGACTTCCACGTGTCGCACACCAGGCAGGAGTGGCAGGCCGGAGTCGTCGACTACAACTTCCGCGAGATGGACTTCCGGCCACCGGCTGGCCAGGAGAGTTCCTGGGACGCCTGGAGTGAGTCGACCTTCGGCGCCGGCTGGGAGACCTACCGGCGCGAAGGGCCCGGCATGAGCGCGTTCGCCCTCGACGATGGCGCCGTCTACCACACCTACTCGGCGTACGAGCGCGGGATCGACATCCTCTGGGGCATGTACCAGTGGCTCGACCGCGCGCCACTCGGCCGCAACGAAACCGGCATCTGGTACCGCCGCCACGACGAATACAGCGCCCAGTGACCCATGCGCCCTGGGCGAGCATCAGGGTGTCGACGTCGACGCCGGGTGGGCCGGATGCCGGCCAGCCGACGATGACAAGCCTGCCGGGTGGCCGGGGAAGGGCCAGGCAGGATCCCCGGCGTGTGCCGGGATCCTGCCGGTGAGGGCACGTCAGGGCGTGGAGTCGGAGACCGCGGCGGCGAAGATGTCGGAATCGCCGAACGTGGCCGGGCGGGCTTGCCGGCACGGCCGGTGATGCGCCGGCCGTGCCGGTGCGCAGCGCCGCCCGCCAGGTGTCGATGGCCGGGCAGTCGGCGCCGTTGCGGACGTCGAACCGGGTCGGGCTGATGCCGGCTTTCAGTGGTCCTCGACCCGGAGGAGATCTTGTTCTGCCAGCAGCTTGTCCAGCCTGGCCTGGTCGACCCGGCTGATGATGGCTGTTTCCTCCTGGCGGTCGCGGATGCACTTGGCCAGCGTGAATGACGAGGTGACGACGTAGAGCAGGCCGAGCGCCAGGAAGGCGCGGACCCATCGCGAGTTGTGCAGGTACCCGATGCCCGTGATCGTGACCGTCAGGGAGACGCCGAAGGAAATGGCAGACTGCATGAAAAAGGCCGTGGTGGTCCGGGGCCGCAGTGGGGTGCTCATGCGCTCTATCTTCTGCCGGGCGCCCGCACGGCGCCTGAGTACGGGTGCTCATTTCCTGGTGAGCTGATCAGCTCACGGCACCTTCCGGATGCGGCCGCCCCTGGCGGCTATCTGCGTCTGCCGTGATGAGGAGAGAGCCCCCTATCGCCTGCACGCAGAGCTGAGCTATCTGCGCGTAGATCATCACGCGGCAGACCCGGCGCGAGCCGCGCTAGATCGTTAGGTGCGCCCGCGATGTCAACGGTACGGCTGGGCCGACGGTGGTCACAATCGTTGGCCAATGCAGGGCAGCGCATAAGTATGCGAGCAAGCAACGCCCTCAATCAAGATCCGGATGTTCGCCGAATGTCCTGTGCCAGATAAGTCGGCCCGTTGCCAGTCAATCCGGCCCGTTGGCGTGTCCTTGCCAGGTGATCCGGCCCGGAGTGTCTACGGTTGACCGATAGGTGGTCATCTGTTCCTGGTTGGCTGGTTTGTCGTGATGGCTGTGGTAGGGGCAGGGCGGGTTGCTGGTCCGGCGACCGCTATTGCGGTGCGGGCGGCTGGCGGGTTCGAGCTGGAGTTCAGCCTGCCGGGGACGGGCCGGCGGCGTGAGCCGTTGCCGGTGTGCGCTGGTGAGCGGTTCGAGGATGCGGTTCCTGCCCGGCCGTTCCGGTTCGGGAAGGGCCTGGCGAGTTTCGCGGGCTGGTGGTGGATGGCCAGCACCGGCCGTCATGTGGGGTTCGAGTCCTGGCTAGAGCGTGATCACCTGATGCTGCTGGACTTCGACCCTGATGTCACCGCGGTGTCGTCTCAGCCGTTCTGGCTGCGCTGGCAGGGCGAGGATGGCCGTGATCGGCGGCATGCGCCGGACTTTTTCGTCCGCTTGGCGGACGGGGCCGGCGTGGTGGTTGATATCCGCCCTGATGACCGGATTCCGGAGAAGGACGCGGAGGTGTTCGCGGTCACTGCGGCCGCGTGCTCGGCGGCGGGCTGGGTATTCCGCCGGCGTGGTGAGGTCGATCCTGTCCTGGTGGCGAACGTGCGCTGGCTGTCGCGGTATCGTCACCCGCGCTGCGCAGGAGCCGGCGACATCGCTGATGTCCTCCTGGAGGTGTTTGCCGGCGGCGAAGGCTTGTTCGCCGGCGCGGAACTGGCCGGAGAGCGGCTACGGGTCTTGCCGGTGCTGTTTCACCTGATGTGGCGCGGGCACTTGGTGGCAGGCCTGTCGGAGGGGCCGCTGGGACCGGCGACGCTGGTGCGAACGGGTGAGCTGAGGTGAGGACGGCAGGCGCGCCGCGGCGGCAGCTGATGATCGGGGACCGTGTCCGCGTCGACGGCGTGCCGCACGTCGTGACCGGTATCTCGGGGACCGGCGTGCGGCTGGCCGATGCGGCCGGCGAGGTAATAGCGGCGACGGTGACCGGCTTGCTGGCGGAGGGCCGGCTTGATCTGGATGGCGCAGAGGGCGGGCGGCGCAGTGTCCCGCGCCGGGAGGCCGGGCTGGAGGGCCTGCCTGAGGCGATGGTGGAGACGGCGCGATGGTGGGAGCGGCACATCGCCGAGGTCGTATACGGGCTGCCGCCGGATGCGCCGACGGGGACGCGGCCGAAGCCGCAGTACGACCCAGAACTTCACAGCCTGACGGCGCGGGAGAAGGCAAAGACCGGCGAACTGGCGGCGGCCGGGCACCGGGTACCGGCCAGTACGCTCAAGCACCGTCGGCAGCGGTGGGAAGCCATCGGGCTGGCCGGGCTGGTGGATCACAGGGCGGTGAGGCGGCCCGCGCCGTTCGGGCGGGCTGATCCGCGGGTCGTCGCGGCGATGCGGCAAGCGATCGCGGAGGCTACCCAGGAGTCGTCGAAGACGGCAGCGTTCGTGATCTGGCGGACTGGGCAGATCCTCGCGTCCAGTGACAGCAGCGCTGTCCTTCCGCCGCAGCGGACGTCGTACCGGTTGTTCGCCGCTTTGTCGCGGGGCAAGCACACCACCGGGTCGGCATCTACCCGCCGGTCGCTGGCCGGGCGGCCGGACGGCATGTTCGGCCAGCTGCCGGCCGTGGCGCCGGGCGAGCTGATGCATATCGACTCGACTCCGCTGGATGTGCTGGTGCTGCTGGATGCCGGGGTGGCCGGGCGGGTCGAGCTGACCGGGATGATCGACGTGGCGACCCGGACAGTGACCGCCGCGGTGCTGCGGCCGTCGGCCCGGTCGGTGGATGCCGGCGTGCTGCTGGCCCGCACCCTCACCCCGGAGCCGATGCGGCCTGGCTGGCCCGGGGCGCTGAAGATGGCTCATTCGGTGCTGCCGTATGAGCGGCTGCTGTCGGTCGATGAGCGGCTGGAGCACGCTGCTGCCCGGCCGGTGATCGTGCCGGACACGATCGTGTGCGACCACGGGAGCGTGTTCATCTCCCGCAACTTCCGCGATTCGTGCCGGCACCTGGGCATCACCTTCCAGCCCGTCCACCTGGCCAGCGGGGCCGAGAAACCGCACATCGAGCGGGTGTTCGCGGCGCTGGGGCAGTTGTTCTGCCAGTTCGTGGCGGGCTATCTGGGGTCGAATCCGGACCGGCGCGGCCGCGGCATCGACGGCAAGCCGCTGTGGTCGATGCTGGAGCTGCAGGAACTGCTGGATGAGTGGCTGATCGCCTGCTGGCAGAACCGGCCGCACGACGGGCTGCGTGACCCCGCGCACCCGGGACGGATGTTCACCCCGAATGAGAAGTACGCGTCCCTGGTCGAGGCCGCGGGATACGTGCCGGTCGCGCTCGGTCCCGATGACTATATCGAGCTGCTGCCCGCGTGCTGGCGGGCCGTCAACGCCTACGGGATCAAGATCAGCCATCGCAGCTATGACGGCGAGGAGCTGAACCCGCTGCGCCTGCAGCCCTCGGGAGTCGCGGCGCGGAGGAACCTGTGGGAGGTCCGCCGCGATCCCTACGACGTGTCCCGGATCTTTGTCCGCGGCCCGGATGGGTGGATCACCTGCTACTGGCGGCACCTGGACCGGGTGCCCGTCCCGTTCGGCGAGCTGGCCTGGGACCATGCCCGGCGGCAGCTGGCCGCGGACGGCCGGGCCGCGACCGAGCAGCAGATCGCCGACACGGTCGCCGGGCTGCTGGCCCGGGCCTACCAGGGCCCGGAGCGGGAAGCGGCAAAGATGCCCAGGCGGGACCGGCGGGTGGCTGCCCGGACCAAGGCGGTCACGCCGCCGCAGGCCGCCAGAGCAGATGCGCCGGCCAGCGGCGCGGCGCGGACCCCCGCCCGGCCGGAGCCGCCCGGCGACGGCACGCCACTGGCGGAGGTGATCCCGCTAGGTGTCTTCGACCCGTTCACCGAAGCAGACAAGCGCTGGTGAACGCCTTGGTCAGCGACCAGCACCGGCAGCTCACCACGCTGGCCGGCTGGCGGTGCTTCGCCGGCGAAGTGCCCGCCGTCCCCGAGCTCCTGGCCGAGGAAGTCTGGGCAGCCCTGCAAGACGATAAGCGGCTGGCCTATGACGAGGACCGGCTCGATCATCACTCCCGGCTCCTGGTGATCGAGACCGCGGTGATCCGCACGATCATCACCGAAGGCCGCAGGCTTTCCTATCTGAACCGCCATGCCATCTCCGGCCGCTGCGGCCTGATCGTGTCCGGGCCAGCCGGCAGCGGCAAGACCACCGCGGTCACCCAGCTCGGCAAGATGACCGAGGTCATGCACCGCAAGCGGCACCCCGGCTCCCGCGGCGACATCCCGGTCATCTACATCACCGCGCCGCCAGCGGCCACGGCCAAGATGATCGCGGTCGAGTTCGCCCGGTTCCTGGGCCTGCCGGTCGCCCGCCGCCTGAACATCACCGACATCACCGAGGCAGTCTGCGGCGTCTGCCTGGACGCGCGCACCAGCCTGGTCTGCGTCGATGAGATCCACAACCTGAACCTGGCCACCCGCAACGGCGCCGAGGCCTCCGACACCCTCAAGTACTTCTCCGAGCGCATCCCAGCCACCTTCGTCTACGCCGGGATCAGCGTCGAGCGGGCCGGCCTGCTATCCGGCACCCGCGGCGAGCAGATCGCAGGGCGGTTCGGGATGATCCGGACCGGGCCGTTCCCTCGCGATGCCCAGTGGGGGGCCCTGATCGCCGCCCTGGAATACAGCCTGCGGCTGCACCGGCACGTCCCCGGCACGCTCCCCGGCCTGGACCTTTACCTCCACCAGCGGACCGGCGGCTCGATCGGCACACTGCTGCGGCTGATCCGCGGCGCTGCGATCCAGGCCATCCTTGACGGCAGCGAGTGCATCACCACCCAGACACTCGAATCCATCAACGTGGACATCGCCGCTGAGACCGCCAGACGGAAACCAGGTCACGCTAGATGACCGCCAGCCAGGCACCCCGGCCGCTGGCCCCGCTGCCGATCCGGGTCCGGCCCCAGCGCGCCGAGACAACCGGGTCCTACGCCCGGCGGCTCGCCCGCGCCAACCATCTGCGGCCCAGCTACCTGCGTACATTCCTCTGCGACCCGCCACGGCACACCGGAGCGATCCGCCCATGGCGGCTCGCCGCCATCTCCGGCCGTTCTGTCCGGGCGCTGGAACACGCTCTCGCCGATCTCACCCAGGGCAGCCCGCCCGGACGGCAGCCGCGTGCGCCCGGCTCAGTACGGACGCTGATCAGCACCTGGCTCCTCACCGAGCCCGAGCTCACGCCCGCTCAGATATGGCAACGCCTCCTCGACGAGCACGACGCCGGAATCTCCTACACCACTATCGGCCACTACCGCCGTTCCATCATCAACAGCCACTACCGCCTCAACACCGCATCCCGGGCCGGATCTGATGACAGCAACCAGCCGCAAAGCCCAGTAACCGCCGCATTCATCCGCACATCCGATGCCAGCCCCATTGCCAGCCAAACAGGCCCGGCCAGAACAGAACCACAGTCGCGGGCAGACTTATCTGGCACGGGACACCGAAGCCCGCAGATGCATAAACATACGGGTCGGCCGACTGGGTGACAGCAACCGCCGCACAGCGCAATGGCCCTTGACAACGCGCGCAGTCCCGTCGTTTGGCATGGCTGCAGACCGTCGGACGTACGGCATTCGGTGTAGGTACGCATTCTGTTCGCGCCCGCCGATCAACGGCGCCACTGGGATGCGGCGCCAGCGGCGGCGGCGAGCGTAATGGTGACGAGCGATCTGGGACACGTGCTGGACCACTGATCGCGTTCTGAACCGTGGTTTCAGCCGCTTTGCGAGCCGCCGATTAGCGAGCCCGGGACGTTGTCTTAGTGACGCATTTGAGAACGACACTCTCCGGAACGGCGGAGCTGGTTGACCCAATCCGGTGAGGCGTTCCCTAGGCGAATTGCCGACGACGTTGTGCGGCCCACCAGCGGGCTCTCAACGTCGTCAACGTCGACTGCTCGGGACCTGCGCCGCCGACATGCCCACGGTCGCTGCGGCTCGACGGCCAGCGTGTGCTAGTCGAGCATTGCGGTGAGCTTTTTCGGCGCGAGGATCCGGTAGCTCTCGATCACGAGCTCACGGATCTCCTCCCAGTCCGTGTCTTCGGTGAGCACCACCACGATGCGATCACGGCCGGCTCGCGAGGCGAAGAACGGGTGGCCAATGGACAGCAACGCCTCGCGTTCTTCTGGGTCGGCACGCAACACGAGCAGCGGAACGGGCTTGCCAGTGGAGTCCTCCCACGCCACAAGCAAGCAGAACGACCTCCGGCGGATGTCAAACGACCGCGCCGTCGATCTCGCTCTGGTTTGTGCGTCGTCGACCCGCACCGTCACCTCGGGCAGCGCCCGGCATAGCGTGCGGATCCGCTCAACGATGTCCTCCGGAACCTCTACGGGCGCGCTCACGCGAGAACCGCCGAACGAGCCTGCTGGACGATCGAACGCGCTCGCACTACGACCTACCGGCGGAACGCGGCTCGGACTGCGGCCGCGGTGGAGCTGAAGTACTCGGGTGGTTCGATGAAGCCCCACTCGTTGAAGGTCTGGCCGTTGGTGAGGGCGCGTCGGTAGCCGAAACAGGCGAGGTAGAGCGTCCGGATGTACATGACCGCCTCGAGCCGGTCGAGTTCGTCGTCGGTCGGCTCGACATGTCGGCGGTAGGCGTTGACGGCAGCGTCGATCCACTCCTGGTTCGGCCGACGTGGGTTCCACGAACCCGTGCCCCAGATCAGGTAAGCGAAGTCGGCGAGGCGCGGTCCGCGCCCGGACGCTTTCCAGTTGATCGCGACTGGCCCTTGCTCGCTCAGGACGGCGTGATCGGGGGCGTGGAGGAGGTTTCCGTGGAGCAAGCCCTCCGGAAGGCCGTTGCCGTCGTCGGCCGAGCGCACCCGGTCGCGGAGCTGCTCGAATCGCTCGCGCCCGGCGGCCGCGACCTTCGTGTCGACGGCGTCGAGAAACGACAGGGCCGCCAGCAGGTCCTGACGCGGCGTGCCCTCACGGCTCGGGTCTTCACCACTGGCTCCACCCGGGCGGCCGGCGGTTTCGTCGTAGGGCAGCGCGTGCAGCCGTCCGAGCAGCTCACCCATCATGGCGAACTTCGCGGCACCGCCGGGGAGCCGGACGCCTTCAACGAACCGCGTCACCAGGACCGCGCTGCCATCGAAGTCAGATACCGCATCGTCGGCCGCCAGGCGCTCCGCGGGATAGTCCTGCCGCTCCAGGAATCTGAGGATTGCGGCGTCGCCTTCGGCGCCGGCACGCGGTCGAGCTGGGGGAACACGCGGGCGACCCACGGGCTGCCATCATTGCGGTCGATGCGGAACACGTAGGTCTTGTGCACACTGAGCTTCGTCGCCACGACCGGGTCAACGCCGTAGCGATCCCGGAGATGAGCGAGTAGCCGCTCAGGAACTGGCTCGTGGTGCATCCGTGCACCGAGGCCCTCGAGATCCGTCAGCGCTTCGGTGTAGCGCTGCCCAGTCTCCTCGGCGTGCCGCCGGACAACCTTCTTGAAGCTGGCGTCCTTGGTCATGGACAAGCCTCCCCTTGACACCCTCGTCCCCCAGCGACGCGGTGTTGGAAGATGGCCTGTGACATTGACGACCGAGAGGGCGAATCCCCTTCGCCAATGGAACCCCGGCTGGGGGCGGATGTTCCACAGCTCGGCGACCGGTCGTCGCCGTGAACAAACTCTTCCTGAGGCGCTCGGTCTTCGTCAAGTGCTTCACCCACGAGATGACACTGCGGGAAGTACCGGCAGTGAGACGCGGACGACCAGGAGCGCTGCAGCCCACCGAACCTCGATCGCGAGCCAAGCCCGGACGCGTGACCCGAGTCGGCAGGGAGGAGCGTCGATGATACAAATGACGCGCTGAAGTGGCGGCAGCCGCAATTATCTGCGATATGCGGGTCAGCGGGTCAGCGCATAAGTATGCGACGACGCAACGTCCGCTAGTCGGCAAGGGCGGTCGTGTGAGCCACAGACTGCGCCGATCATGGCGAGGCAGATCGGACTCCTGCACTCTTCACCCGGCTGAGGGATGTCATGCGTTCCGCAGTGGTGCTGAGAAGGAGATCTTGTACCTTCGCGGCGATCCCGCCAGCCGCTACTTCCGACGATGAGCGGACCGCATGGTGACCTTGGTGCCGTGGTCGCCGTGGCTGGCGACTTTGGCCAGGCCAAGCCGCTCGTAGAGCGCTTGCGCGCGGCGGTTGACCGTCAGCACATCGAGTACCAGGTCCTGGCCTTTGCGCTCTGCTTCCTCCAGAAGCGCGCTGATGATCCGGCTGCCGAAGCCATGGCTTTGATGGCGGGGGTCGATTTCGATGCGCGACAAGTAGATCTCCCCCGGACGGTACTCGACATCCAGCATGCCGATATCGGCCTGCCCGGCGGTGATGATCTGCCACCGGTGCGGGTTGAAGGCGCGGTCATGAAACGCGCGCTGAACCCGCTCATCCCACCCCCAGATCGCCGTGATGTAGTCGCCCATGGCGGCCTTGTGCAGCCGGTAGCAGAACTCGGCGTCGGCGGGGGTGGCCGGCCGTAGCGCGATAGCGGACTCGGTAAGGCTGGCCCGGAGCGTCCCGCCAGGACGCTCGCCTGACATCGCTCCAGGCCCTGCAGTTGGCTGCGGCTTCAGCGCTTGACTATCGCCACTGTCCTGCATACCAGGAGCTTGCCCGATGGCCGGCGCCGGTAACGTCCGTACCGCACGGAGGCTCGGATCGCGAGTCGACCCGGAGCCGAAGGTGTACAGCCAGACCCCGATGGAGGCTATGACGCCGATGATGACCGTGGCCAGGATCGGGGTCTTGAACCTAGAATCCGTCTTCCCGAACTGACGCGGCAACCCCGCCGAACTGACGCGGCAACCCCGCCGAGCAGTCCGCAGATCAGCGCGAGCACCACCACCTGCCGCGCCGAGTGGCGGCGGTTGGCCCGCCAGTAGTAGAACGCGGCGCGCATCGCGGCGTCACCTCGGCCGGGCCGGGCCGGGCGGCGGGTACGGCGCCGGCGCCGGGGGACCGGCGGGGCGCTCACCGGAGCACGAACCCCGGCACCAGCGGGTCGGCGGGGTCCACGACGAAGGTGTGCTCCCCGGTCCGGTAGGCCATGCCGGTGACCTGCGGGATGATGGCCGGGCGGCCGGCCGCGGTGGTGGCGGCCACGACGGTGCCGGTGAAGACGGACCCGACGATCGACTCGTGCCGCAGGGCCGGCCCCGCCGGGGCGACGCGGCCCTGGGCGGCCAGGACGGCGAGCCGGGCGCAGGTGCCCGATCCGCAGGGCGAGCGGTCAACCTCGCCGTCGGCGAACACGGTCACGTTGCGCTGGTGCACCTGGCCGCTGGCCGTGCCGAGGTCCTCGTGCAAGATCGTGCCGTAAATCCCGCTGAGCCGGGAGTCGGCCGGATGGACGGCGTGCTCGGTGTCGTTCAGCGCCCATTTGACCTCGCGGCCCAGCGCGATGAGCTCGCGGTAGTGCGACGCGTCGACCCTCAGCCCGGCGCTGGCGGCGTCGAGGCTGGCGTAGATGGCCCCGCCGTAGGCGACGGTGACGGCGACCTGCCCCCGGGAGGTGTTCAGCGAGATGTCGCGGGCGAGCACGTAGCTGGGCACGTTGACGAAATCAACGGCCACCGTGCGGCCGCGGTCCCGGTGCACCCGGGCCGTGACCCGCCCGGAGGGGACGTCGATGACGACGTCGGCGCTGCCGTCCCGGGGGGCCTGGACCAGGCCGGTGTCCACCGCCCAGGCACCCAGGGCGATCGTGCCGTGCCCGCAGGCGGTGGAAAAGCCGTCCTTGTGCCAGAACAGCACGCCCAGGTGGGCGCCGTCATCATCGGCCGGCACGAGGAACCCGCCGTACATGTCGGCGTGCCCGCGCGGCTCGAAGCACAGCAGTTCCCGCAGCCCCTGCGCGTCCGGGCTGCCGGTGGCCCGCACCCGCCGGTCCGCGACACTAACACCAGGCAGCGGCACCGGCGGATCGGCCACGATCCGGAACGGCTCCCCGGCGGTGTGGTAGTCGGTCGTTGATACCGTCCGCAGCATCACCCCACCAGCATCGCGCATCCGCTCACCGGCGTGAGCGCACCTCTCACCCCCAGCTCGCCGTGAGGATGAACGGGTGGGGCGCGGGTGCCTCCCTAGCATTCGACGATGTTGAGGGCCAGCCCGCCCCGAGCGGTCTCCTTGTACTTGTCCTTCATGTCCGCGCCGGTCTCGCGCATGGTCTTGATGGCCTTATCCAGCGGGACGTGATGCCGGCCATCTCCTCGGACGGCCATGCGGGCGGCGGTGATCGCCTTGACCGAGCCGACAGCGTTGCGCTCGATGCACGGAATCTGCACCAGCCCGCCGACCGGGTCGCAGGTGAGGCCCAGGTTGTGCTCGATGCCGATCTCGGCGGCGTTCTCCACCTGCTCCGGGGTACCCCCCAGGACCTCGGCGAGGCCGGCGGCGGCCATGGAACAGGCCGAGCCGACTTCCCCCTGGCAGCCCACTTCCGCGCCGGAGATGGACGCGTTCTCCTTGAACAGCAGCCCGATAGCCCCGGCGGCCAGCAGGAAGCGGATCACCCCGACCTCGTGGTAGGAGCCGACGAAGTCCCGGTAGTAGTGCAAGACAGCCGGAACGATGCCGGCCGCCCCGTTGGTCGGCGCGGTGACCACCCGTCCGCCGGCCGCGTTCTCCTCGTTGACCGCCAGCGCGTAGAGGGTCACCCACTCCATCGCCCGGAGCGGATCAGCCTCATCACGAGTGGTGGCCAGCTGTTCGCGCAGCGCGGCGGCGCGCCGCCGCACCTTGAGCCCTCCGGGCAGGACACCGGTGGCCTGGGTGCCGCGCTCGACGCACTCCTGCATTACCGACCAGATATGCAGCAGGCGGTCACGAATCTGCGTCTCGCTGTGCCAGGACAGTTCGTTGGCCAGCATGATGTCGCTGATCCGCATACCCGTCTCGCGCGTCCGGGCCAGCAGTTCCGCGCCGGTGGAAAACGGATACCGGACGGGAGTGCGGTTCTCGACGATGACTGGGTTGCCGGCTTCGTCCTCGTCGAGGACGAAGCCGCCGCCCACCGGGTAGTACTCCCGTCGGCTGAGCTCGTTACCGCCGGCATCCAGCGCCCGGAACAGCATGCCGTTGCTGTGAAACTCCAGTCGCTTGCGCCGGTGCAGCACGATGTCGTCGTCCACCGAGAACGTGATGGGGTACTCGCCCGCCAGCCGGAGCTTTCCCTCCGCGCGGACGGCGGCGACGCGGGGTTCGGCCGCAACCGGGTCGACGAGGTCGGGCTGCTCGCCCTCGAGGCCGAGAACAACGGCCTTGACGCTGCCGTGCCCGTGCCCGGTCGCGCCGAGTGACCCGAACAGCTCGCAGCGCACCGCGGCGACCCGGGCCAGCAGGCTCTCATCGCACAGCCGGCCGGCGAAGGAGCAGGCGGCTCGTGGCTCGCTGAGTGCTCCAACGCAATGCCAGGGCACAATGCCGTTTAGCTTGCTAGCGCCGCGGAGCACGCACGAGCGCAGGGACCCCTTCCGCCACAGCGGCACCGCCCGTACCGGAGCCATACTGCATGAATGCCCCAGCCATGTTGCCAGAACTGCATGAGCGCGGCAGCCATGCAGTATGAACGGGCGGCACGGGGCAGCCAGCTAGACGAATATGCGTTCGCGGCGCTGCGCGCCGGGGCCAGCGGATTCCTGCTCAAATCGGCGCCTCCAGAGGAACTGCTGTACGCTATCCGCTGCTGCACAGGGCGACGCGGTGGTGGCTCCGTCTACCACGCGCCGCATGATCAGCCGCTTCCTGCCGCAGATGCCCTCCGCCCACCTCTCCTTGCCCCTTCATGACCCGCCACCCGGCCTGGCCGAGCTGACCGTCCGGGAGCGGGAGGTGCTGGCCAAGGTCGGCTCCGGCCTGTCCAACACGGAGATCGCCGCGCTGCTGCACATCTCCGAGGCCACGGTCAAGACCCACGTCGGCCACATCATGGCCAAGCTCGGCCTGCGCGACCGGATCCAGGCCGTCGTGTACGCCTACGAGAACGGCCTCATCGCCCGCAACCCATTGCCCGGATGACCGTAGGTTCTTGACACTGCTGCCACAGCTGCGGGTCATGACCGCGCTGCTGAACGGGCGGCGAGCTCGGCATCATCGGCCGGTGCCACGTGCCCGAGGACGCACGCCGCCGGCGGGTCGAGGTCGAGCATTTCGGTTCGGAGGTGCTCGAACCCGGCTTCGGTCAGCAGGCCTGCCAGCTCGCTGGCGGCCGCGGCCGAAGTAGCCGCGGTGGCACCGGGACAGCGGGGCTGGGATACCAGGGCGATGCGCCCGCCGGGCCGCAACAGCCGGGCGAGTTCGCGAAGCCGGGCGATCGGGTCGGGCCACATGCCGACGGTATTGACGGCGAGCGCGGCGTTGAATGGCCCGTCGCTGATGGACAGGGTCTGGACCGGCGCGTGAATCAGGCGTACCCGTCCGGCCCGTATGGCGGCCCTGTTGCGGCGGCGGGCCTGACGGATCATTACCTGCGAATGGTCGACGCCGACTACCAGTCCCCGGCTCGCCCGGGTGGCGAGGGCGGCGATGGCCACGCCCGGACCGCAGCCGAGTTCGATGACGCGGTCGGCCGGCTGGACGTCGAGAAGCTGCGCCGCCCAGCGGTTGCGCGCCACGTTCGACGAGCGTCGGCCCATGATCCAGCCGGCGACGTGCCCTACGGCTCCGGTCGGCTGGTGGAACTGTGCCAGCCCCCCGTGATGAGCCCACCATTGCATGACGCGGCCAAGCACCCTCTGCTTGATGTCCATCAGGTGAGCAAAGCACTTCGAGTAGGCTTGAAGTCAAATGCCTGCTACTGAGCGCACCCTGGCTTCGCCGGTCACGCCGGCGCTGTTGTCAATTGGCGAGTTGTCCGAACGTACCGGCGTGCCCGCGACCACGCTGCGGTACTACGACGAACTTGGATTGGTGCGGCCGGCGGCCCGGGTGGCGGGCCGACGGCGTTATGCCGCGTCGGCAGTCAGGGACGTCGGTGTGATCCTCTTCTTCCGCGAGATCGGATTCTCGCTGACTGAGATCGGGCGTTTCATCGCAGGCGAGCGGCAAGGCCGGCGGGAGATGATCGATCACAAGCTGGCCAAGCTGGCCGAGCAGCAGCACCGTATCGAGGTGGCCCGCACCGCACTCGAGCACGGTCGGCAATGCCCAGCCAGCGAGCCCATGAAATGCTCCCGGTTCTGGTCGATCATCGAAGGGCGACTGCGCGGCCTCTCACTAGAAGAAAGCCACGCGCGAGCGCACTGACAGACCCCTCACCGATGCGAACGGAACCCGACGTGTGGATCCAGTCGGCGCACCCAGCGGCGCGCCGCGGCACGGGGCATTGTGGTGACCAACGGCAGCCGGCACACCCGCTCGCTGCGCGCCCTGGCCGAACGCGCCGTCCGCCAGGAAACACCCGGGTGGCAGATGCGCCCGGCCACCTGGGCGTTCACTGCCGAGAACGCGGCAGCGCAGGTTGGCGCCGCTTTCGAGACCGTCACCTGCGTCCGCCCCGCCAGCAATCCGCCCGTGGTCATCCGCGACGCGGCGGTGGCCGCGGGCTACCTGGCCAGCCTGGCCAGCCACCACCAAGACGAGACCGCACGTCCCTGGGACGATGTCGTCGAGGACGTGCGCCGCCAAGTTCAGGCGGTCATCGACCACGAGGGAGCCTTCATCACCTCCGGTGACCTCGCCGCCTTCATATGCCGCTAATACGCCCCCGTCCCCGCTGGAGACCCGGCAGCGGGCAGCCCAGCCGGCGGGCCAGCTAGCAAGGACTGGACCTGCGGAACCCCGCAGACCACGGGGTCGCCCAGGGTGTCTCCAAGTAGGCAGCGGGCCGACGTACCCGCGATTGAGCGGCCTACGGGGCCACGCCGTTCTACGATGGTCGAGGTCGGCTATGCACAGTATTCAGGCGGTTTCCGGGACGCAACGGGGACGACGAGCACGAGGTCGGCTGCTGGGCGTGACGGCAGTTGCCATCGCTGTAACGGCGACGGCCGCGCCAGCGGCAGCCGAACCCTCTGCCAGCCATGCCGCGAGCCTCGGGGTTCGAGTGGTTGGCACCGTCGCGGTCGACCCGTCGCACGTCGGTGTGATCGTCGCGGTTCCGGACGCGGGCGGCCCGCTGAACCCGCAGGCCTTTCGGCTGTGGCAGAACGGGCGGCCGATGGCGGTCCGCGTGGATCCGCTTCCGGCGTCGGCGCTGCGCATCGCCGTGGTTGTCGATGCCCGTCCCGGCGCTCAGCTTCAGGGGGCGCAGAACGCCGTAGCCGACCTGATGATCGGTCTGCCGAACGGCGCCGAGGCGGCGGTGGTGGGCGCCAGGCCTGCCCGCCTCGTCCAGCCCATGACCGGCGACGCCGGTTCGGTCGTGCAGGCGCTCGCGGGTGCGACGTTCTCGGGCCCGCGCGATGATGCGTCGGCGCTGACACTCGCCGTCCGAGAGGTCCTCAGGGCACCCCCAGGGCGGCGCGCCGTCGTCCTCATCACGACCGCCCCGATCCCCGCCGCGCTGGCGAGCGAGGTGTCCGGGCAGCTTCGGGCCGCGGATGCCAGCCTGTACGTCGCGGCCGTGCCGGACATCGCGCCGTCGCTCGCCCGGCTCGCTGGCGCCACCGGAGGCTGGGCTGTCACCGCATCATCGGCCCGCTCGCTCATGTCGGCCGTGGATGCGATCGGTGCCGATCTTGCCCAGCAGTACCAGCTCGCGTACGCCACGACCGAGCCGGCGCTGACCGCGACCCGTCTTCGGGTGGCGGTGGCCGAAGCGGGGACGACAGCAACCGCCGAAGCGACCGTGCGGGTCCCGGCCTCGTCCGCTCCACGAGCGCAAGCGCCCGCCGGCGCGCGCGGGACGGATGGGGTGTCCGTGGCCTGGCTGATCGCTGCGGTGTTGCTGTTGTGCCTGGCCGGCGCGGCAATCGTCGATATACGGCGGATGTGGCGCACGCCCGGCCGCTCGTGACGAACCCGAGGCGACCAGCGTCGCCTCTCAGGTGACCAGCGTCGCGTAGACCACGATGTTGTCGCGATAGCTTCCGGCGGCATAGTCGAACTCGCCCCCGCAGGTGATGAGGCGCAGCTCACGATTGAGCGTGGGGAAGTAGACCGCCTCGGTCGGAAACTTGTCCTTCGGATACCGTTCGACGCGCTGCACACTGAAGGCAAGCTTCCGGCCGTCCGCCAGGCCCACCCGGACGATGTCTCCCGGCCGCAGCGCTTGCAGCTGGTAGAAGACCGCCGGACCGGATTTGGAGTCCACGTGTCCGAGGATGACCGCGGGGCCGGGCTGCCCAGGCCGGGGCCCCCCGTCGTACCAGCCGGCCGTGTCCCAGTCCTTCGGGACCTCCAGGCTGCCGTCGGGAAGCCGGCCGAGCAGCACCAATGGCGTGGACACGGCGATCGCGGGTATCCACAACCGCACCGGAACGGCCGGCTGATCGTACGTGTGAACGGAGTGAAACCCCGCCACGCCGGGCGGCTGGCGTGATTCCGCCGTCGTCGCGGGCCCGGCATGAGGAGATCGTGCTGCCGCGGCGCTGAGCGCCGGGGCGCCACACCCGGACACTAGCAGCCCCGCCAGCGCCACGGCGGCCAGCGGTCCGGCCGGCCAGCGGCTCATCGTGAGCCCGCCATCCCCCCGCCGCCGGTCTGTACGCCCCCCTTAGGCAGCCGGGCCGCGATCGTGGGACCGATCGCGGCGGACAGCGTCTCGGCGACGACGAACATGTGCTGGTAGCCCTGGTATGTCACGCCGTACGCGGTCTTGAAGTCGCCACGGGCGTACGCATCGAGCTGGTCGACGAGGTCACGGTCGTGCATGTGGAGAACGCCCGAGAGCGCGGGTGCCGTTAGCCGGCCGTCGGTCCCCGTGCTCAGGAAGGCGCTCAGGTGCTTTTCGAACGCACGCAGCTGAGCCAGGGCCTTCGCCTTGCCTTGCTCATCTTCGGCCGCGACCGCCCCGGAGTAGCTGACCAGTGCGTCGACATGATCGCCCCACACGCTTTCGAACCGCGTCGCGCTCGCCGGCCCGAACAGGACCCCGAACGCGCCCGCCAGCAGCGCGGTGTCCGCGTTCACCTGCGCGGCGTCGGCCCTGAACTCCGGACCGCCCCGAAGCGCGGCGCCCATCGCGTCGACGACGAGCTGCATGTGTTCCCCGAGCAGCTCGCCGAGCGTCGACCGCAGCCGCGTGAGCGGGCTGTCGAAGCTGGCCGGGAGGTGTCCGTATCGATCCTCCTCGATCCCCGCGGCGACGATCGTGCCGAGCGCGAACTGGCGCTCGTAGTCCACCCGCTCGATCCGGTAGGCCGTCGCGTAGTCGCCGGCGGCGTAGGCATCGGTGAAGCGGATGAGGTCGTCGATGTGCGTCGTGAGGCGCGAGCTGATCGTTGACGCGGCGATCTTCCCTGCGGTGAGGTTGTGCAGGTACTGCGCTATCCGCCCGGGGAAGGCGTCGAGCTGACCGCGGGCGGCGGCCTTGGCGGCCTGGTCGTGCTGGCTGACCGCGCGGGCGTACGCAACCAGCCCCTCCTGCTGCGTCTCCCAGAGCGTACGAAATTCCTTCGCCCGCGCGCTGCCGTACACCCCGCCAAGGAGCGTGGTCAGGTCGTCGGAGTTGCGGGACAGGGCGTCGACCGCCGCTTGCGTGAAGTCAGGGTCACCACGCAGCCGGCTGCGGGTTACGCGTATACCCACGAACACGTCCTGGCCGAACAGCTCCTCCAGCCCCGTGCGCAGCTCGACCGCCGGTTGCTTCGGGGCCTGCGCGGACATCTGCATGCCGTTCATGCCCGTCGCCGCGGACGACCGGGTAGCAGAGGGCGAAGCGGCCGGCCGCGTCGGGTTGCCCGCCGTGCAGCCGCAGGCGCCCAGCATGAGGGCGGGGATCACGATCCACGCCGCGACGGGTGTGCGCATATGGCCCGAACGGGCCGCGCAGGTGCCCTCCGTGACAGCCGCTCGCGTCCCTATCAAGGTCCTTATCACTGTCATCCTCCCCGGGCATTGGCTGACGACCTCGCGCGGACTACGTTGCTGAAGTGCATGACCGGCGGCTGATCCAGCGGAGGTAGCAGCTGCGGACGATGGGGAGAACCGGCGACCTGCGCCGGGCTGGAACTGGTCGTGGCCCCCACTCTGGGCAGCACGTCCCAGTGATCGGCCAGTGCGGCCGCGACGACGATGCTGGCGGCGGCGAGCGCGTAGACCAGGAGTCTGCGGCGTCTCGCAGGCCTGGCGGCACGGGCCGGTTCGGGTTCGCGGGCCGGTTCGGGCGGTGCGGCTGCGCTGGCCGGCTCGGGCACCGAGGCTGGTTCCACGGCCTGCGCCGGCTCCACCGTTTGCGTCGGCCCCGGAAATTGGGTCAGTTCAGGCATGGGGGCCGGCTCGGGTGCGGGACCCGGCTCGGGTGCGAGCGCCGGTTCAGCTACGGGGGCCGGTTCAGGTGCGGGGATCGGTTCAGGTGGAAGGGCCGGCTCCGGCACGCTGTCGGCGACGTCGTCCAGGTGCCGGACTGTCACGCGGTGGCCGCGCTGGCGTTCGGCCTCGGCCAGGCTGTGAGCGATCGGCTCGCTGGCGGTCGTCAGCGACGTACCGTCGTCGTACAGCACCGCCCACATCTGGCCTCGCCCCCCTCCGTCCGGTCGGCACGTTATAGCCTTTCCGGAGCTCACGAAGGGCATTCGCCACGAAATCCGCCGAAACCAACCATACCGTAAGCAAATCGATCGATTTCGGTAGGTTGGTACGGGCCGGCCCGATGCGCGTCAGGCCGTCACCGGCCGACGTCGATCACCGTCTCGTCACCGGCACCCGAGACGGCGCCTGCCCGGCCTGGACTGGTCGCCGTCATCGCGGCCGCCCCACGCTGGCCGCCGGCGCGTGGTGGATAGCGACACTTCTCTCACCGAACGCTGGCCGAACTTTCAGGGCATAGAAGTGGGCCTGCGGGACGCCGGGCCCACGGACGCCCACCGAACAGGACGTTCTGGGCACAGCGATGCCATCCATCCGGCGCGGGTCAGCGGGGATCGGCGGCCGGGGCCCCGTTGTCGGCGGGCAGGCTGTCCGTCAGGGACGGGCTGGTCGCCGGCGCGGCACTGGCCGCCAGCGCCGAGTTCCGGAGCTCCTCTAGCCGGCGCCGGGACGGCAGCAACAGAACCGCCACCAGCGCGCCGACGCCGAAGAGCACCGCGGACACGGCGAATGCCACGGTGTAGCCGTGTACCGCGGCGGTGACTGGAGCCAGTCGCCCGGTGCGGTGCGCGGTCAGGTAGGTAGCTGTCGCGGTGAGCGCCACTGTGCTCAGTGCCGCGGTCCCGATCGAGCCGCCTACCTGCTGCATGGTGTTGACCAGCGCGGAGGCCACGCCCGAGTCGCGTCGGGCGACTCCAGCGGTGGCGGTGTTGATGGCGGGGGAGAAGATCATGCCGAAGCCCAGGCCCATGACCACCAGGGCCGGCCCGATGCCCACCGCGTAGCTGGAGGTCACGCTGATCTGGGTCAGGTACGTCATCCCGCCGCCGCCGAGCAGCATGCCGGTCACGATGAGGGCTCGCGGCCCGACCCGCGGCAGCAGCACGATGCTGGAGGTATTCGAGGAGAGCAGGATGCAGGCGATCATCGGCAGGAAGGCCAGCCCGCTGGTCACCGGGCTGTAGCCCTTGATCAGCTGGAGGTAGTAGGTGAGGAACAGGAAGACCCCGAAGATCGCGATCCCGGTCAGTCCGACCGAGATGTAGGAGCCGCCCCGGGCCCGGTCCAGCACCACTCGAAGCGGCAGCAGCGGGTGACTGACCCTGCTCTCGGCGAATGCGAACGCGGCCAGCAGGACCACTCCCGCGATGAGCGAGCCGATGGTCAGGGCGGCGGTCCAGCCGGCGGTCTCGGCGTGGGAGAACCCGAAGACGAGCGCGAAGAGCCCGGCCGAGGCGAGCACGGTTCCCGCCCAGTCCATCCGCGGCCGGCTGTCCGGCCGGTTGGTCTGCATGTAAACCAGGGCGCCGGTAATAGCGATCGCCGCGAAGACCAGGTTGACGTACAGGGTCCAGCGCCAGGAGAAGTACTGCGTGAGGACGCCGCCCAGGATGAGGCCCACCGCGCCGCCGCCGCCCGCGACGGACCCGAAGACGCCGAACGCCCGGCCGCGCTCGCGCGGGTCACGGAACGTGCTGACCAGGGTGCCCAGGGCGGAGGGTGCGAGAATGGCGCCGAATACGCCCTGCAGCGCCCGCGCGGCCACGAGCATCTCGAACGACTGGGCCGCGCCGCCGAGCGCCGAGGAGAGCGCGAACCCGGCCAGACCAATGATGAAGACCCGCTTGCGGCTGAACATGTCGCCGAGCCGGCCGCCGAGCAGCAGCAGGCTGCCGAACGCCAGGGCGTACGCCGTCACCACCCACTGCCGGTCGCCGTTCGGGAAGCCCAGAGCGTGCTGGGCCGACGGCAGGGCGATGTTCACCACGGTGGCGTCCAGCACCACCATGAGCTGGGCGATAGCCACGATGACCAGGATGAGCCAGCGATGGTCGTTTGCCGCGGGACGCTGGCCGCCAGCGGCAGGTGTTACGGATGACATAGTGGGCTATTCCCCCAGGTGAGCAACGTGACTGGCGTGGTTCATGCCGGGACCGCCGGCGCGGCCGGTGCCGCGATCAGCTGCTGCGCCGCCTCCTCCAGCTTGTCGAGCAGGCGAAGCAGGGTCGTCCGGTCCGCCTCGCTCAGCGCACCGAAGATATGCGTGAGCAATCGCTGCCGCGTGGCGTTCGCCACGTCCAGGCCGGCCAGGCCCGCGTCGGTGATAGCCACGAGCTTGGCCCGGCGATCCGTGGGATCTGGCCGGCGCTCGGCCATGCCGAGGCGCTCCAGCCCGTCGACGATGTCGGTGATGGAGTGCGGGGACAGCCCGAAATCGGCCGCCAGCACGCTCTGCCGGGTAGGCCCCTGCTCGCGGAGGCGCAGCAGTACTTTGGTCCGTGCCATGGACAGGCCGCACCCGCTCATCTCGTCGTTGACGGCCCGGAACATGCGGTGATGCACGGCGAGGTACCGTTCACCCACCTGATCAGGTGTGACCATCGCTGCCTCTCTGACATGTACGGACGCTGACCCGCTTCACGCTGCCGGGCACTACGCTGATGACTGTCATAATGAGGTTCCTCACAGATTTATTTCTGCCCTGCGAACCATCCACGCCGCCGAGGCGATGATTATCGTGGCGGGACGGTCATTGCTGTACCCGGCTGACGGAAACGTCGCGCGAGCAGTCGACACCGCAGGGGTTCACCTATCTCGGTTGAGTACCTTCGGTCTAGGAGCGGTGCGGGTTCACTTGTGACGGAGGCGGGCGTTGTTTCAGCGCCGTGACTCGGCGCAGCCATGAGAGACTGGCGCTAGAGACCCCTTCCGCGCGTCGGACGTGTCTGCCGTCGTCATGCGGAAGGAGAGGCAGCTCATGCCACGTCTCTATGGTCCCGGGCACTTCACCGAGGACCCTTACTCACAAGTCGTTTCGCCCCACGGCATTCCGGTGGACGATCTCGTCGCTGTCCTCCAGAAGGAGATCAGGCGCAGTCGCGTCGACAACGCCGTGCTCGCCGCCTACGAGATGTTCACGACCTCAGCGGATGTCGCTCAGCACCTGTGGCGGCGCCTGCGGCTCATCGCGGTTGAAGACGTGGGGATGGGGCTGCCCCTCGGGCCGGTGCTGATCGAGGTGCTCCACCGTAACTTCAACGCCACCCCGGGCGGGGACTGGATGATGGCGTGTCACGCCGTGCGCCTGCTCGCTTCTGCGCCCAAGGACCGCACCAGTTCCGAGCACGCCGATTGGGTTGCCACGAAGGTCGCTCTAGGACAAGCGCTGGTCGAGGTCCCGGACTACGCCCACTGCGTGCACACACGCGCCGGTCAGGAGCTGGGCCGCGGTCTGATGCAGTGGTGGGACTACGGCGCCCAAGTTCGCGACGAACTGCCCTCAGCGGATCACCGGTACCGCGAGGAGCTGATCGAGATCCACCGCCGCGACGAAGCGGAGAACGGGACTGCGCCTCGTCCGTCCCGTTGGGCAAGCGCCACCGCGGCTCCCGGCTGCGACTGTCCCTGACCCGCCCTCAAGTTCCGCTGCGAAAGCACCCCGGACTAGCGGCGACCGGACTTCGCCGCTGTTGGTGTCACGGGATGACGATCACCGGGTAGTGAACGTGCCGCTCCAGGGCGCTCGGGACCGAGCCGAGGACGTGATGGTATCCGTGCTCGGACCGGCCGACCTACACGCTGCTGACCCAGATCGACGTCACGCCGGGGATGCGCGCGGCCGACCTGGCCGCGCACTTCGGACTGGACAAGTCCACCCTGTCCCGGCAGCTCGAACAGCTGAGCTCGGCGGGACTGCTGCGCCGGGACGGAGAACGGCCGGGCCGTCGGGGCTACGTGCTGACCCTGACCGCCGCCGGGAGGCAGCACCTGGACGCCGCCGGGCAGGCCGTCCGGGATCGTCTCGCCGAACGGCTGACTGGCTGGGACGATCGTGACATCGCCGCCTTCGCCCAGCTCGTCACGCGGTTCAACCACAGCGCCGGCCGTCCCTGACCGGACGGCCCGCCGCTGCGGGCGAGGTGCGGTCAGCTCCGCGCGGTGGCCGGTTCGGGTTCGGGGACCGTGAGCCCGGCGGCCTCTGCGCCGCGATCAGCCTGGCCGGAGCCCTGGCCGGCGTCCTCACTGCACCACGGCCGCCGCGCGAGGACCACGCCCCGGCATCCCCCGCACCGCTGACCGAGGAGGCCAGACGATGACCCTGCACAGCGCCCGCCGGCGGCGTGTTCTGCCTGTTCCTGTCCTCCGGACGCTCCGACGGGTCCTTCACCCAGCTGTGCCTCGAAGTCGACGACCTGCCCACCGCAGTCGAAGCGCTGCGGGCCCGCGGGGTGGAGTTCCATGACTACCAGACGCCCGGGCTCACCACCCGCGACGGGATCGCGCAGATCAACGGGAACTACCCGGGCAAGGGAACCGGCGAACTCGGGGCCTGGTTCCACGACAGCGAGAACAATCTCATCGGCCTCGCGCAGGCGCTGCCGAAACCGGCTGCGCGGCTGCGCGGCGCTTGACGTCGCTGCCGTCCGGCCCAGGGTGTATCACCTGACTGCGCGGTTTCCTCTGTCAAGGTGGGACTCCTTTGTCCCCGTCGAGCCAGGAGGAGCCGATGACTACCGCCACGATCAGCCCATGGCCGCTCGTCCGCCAGGGTGACCAGCAGCATCCCGTCCAGACCCTGCAGTACCTGCTCCGGGCCCGCGGCCACAACCTCACCGTGGACGGCATCTTCGGCCCTGGCACCGACGCCGCCGTCCGCGCCTTCCAGCAGCAGGCGGGCCTGACCGTCGACGGCATCGTCGGCCCGGTCACCTGGTCGGCGCTGATCATCACGGTCAGGCTGGGCAGCCAGGGCGACGCGGTCCGCGGGGTGCAGGAGGAGTTCCAGTTCCGCAACCTGTCCGGCGACCCGAACCAGGGCCTGCAGGTCGACGGGATCTTCGGGCCCGAGACAGACACCGCCGTCCGCGGCTTCCAGCAGGCCCTGCACCAGGACATCCCGTCGGTCACCGTCGACGGCATCGTCGGCCCCGTCACCTGGCAAGCCCTGGTCAGCGGAATGCTCTCCTTCTGAGGCTTAGGGACTCCGGCCCGGCTCAGTCTGCCTGGACGGCTGCTCCGCATTCTGGGCAGAGGAATGGGCGGCGCCGGGCGACTCTCCGCCAGACGGCGTAGACGACGAAGGGGAATGCCGTTTCCGGAACCTCGCGCGTCGCCTCGACTGCGGCGTTTCAGCACGCCGCGTTCGCGCTGCGCGGTCACCGAGGCCACCAGATTGCCGAAGCATGCCGCGATAACCCCGAGTGCGATGATGCCGGGCACGTAGTACACCGACGTGCTGATCTGGCCGCCTGCGACGGCGGTGGTGTGCCCGCTGCCGCCGAACACCGACGCGAAGATCACCAGGAAAAGCACCGGCAGGGCCAGGGTGAAGAACTGCGACTGGCGGTTGCGGATAAAGGCGCGCAGGTCGTAACCGAACAGGTGCAGGGCCATCCTGATCATCGCCGATCCTTCTTGCTCGCGCGCCCGGTAAGGGAGGTAAGTGAGAGGTAGACCTCCTCCAGGGTCGGGCGCTGGACGTCGAGATCGGGAAGGTCGAAGCCGCGGTGGAGCGCCCAGTTACCGAGCATCTGCAGGTGGACGAGCGGGCTCTCGCTGCGCAGGACGACCGATCCTCCCGACCCTGGCTCGGTAAACGGGCCTAGCCCGGGTGGCAGGTCACGCGCTTGCACGTGGTCCGGGAGCGTGAAGCTGATGGCGGTGGTCATCCGGTCGCGCCCGCCCAGCGTATGAGGCGTGCCCTCAGCCACGATGTGCCCGGCGGAGAGCACGGCGATCCGGTCGGCCAGATATTCCGCCTCGTCCATGTAATGGGTGGTGAGGAAGACGGTCTTGCCGAGTCGCCGGAGCCCGGCAACGACCTCCCAGGCGGCGTGGCGAGCGGACGGGTCGAAACCAGTGGTCGGCTCGTCGGCGAAGATGAGCTCCGGGTCGCCGATGAGGGCGAGGGCGAAATCGAGCCGGCGCCGCTGGCCGCCGGAGAGCCTGGTGCCGAGCGCGCCCGCCTTCTCGGTGAGACCGGCCAGGGCGATGGTCTCGTCGATATCCCGCGGCGCGCGGTAGAACCCGGCGTACATGGCCAGGCACTCCCGGACGGACAGGCCGGGCTCAGGCTCAGACTCCTGCAAGACCACACCCACCCGGTCCCGCCAGGCGCCGCCCGCCGTGGCCGGGTCGTGCCCCAGGACAGAAACCTGTCCCTGCGTGCGCTGCCGGAAGCCTTCCAGTATCTCAACCGTCGTGGTCTTGCCCGCGCCGTTCGGGCCGAGGAAGGCGAAGATCTCTCCCTGTCGCACCGCGAGATCGATGCCCGCGACCGCCTCGTGGCTGCCGTAGCGCTTAACCAGGCCGCGGATGCTGACCACCGGCTCGGAGTGGGCCGAGCTGGTGGCGGCCTGATCGATGCCGTATTCCTCGCTGATGCTGTCCATCTCGCTCCTCAGGCCGGCCCGAATCACATCACGCCGCTGACGCATGGTGAATAGCTACGCTTTTCTCGCTCGAACGCTGGCTAAGTACTTTCAGGGCATAAAAGTGGGCGACCAGCAGCAGCGGTACGTACACCGTCGGGATGATATAGCCAAGGCCGAAGTCTCCAGGATCAGGAACGAGCGCGGGCCCCAAGATCATGGCCAGGAGCAAGTCGGCTGCGCCGACAATGTTGGAGATCCACACGGGGAACAGCAATGGCCTTCCCGCCCTGGAGCGCTGCAGCCCGATGAAGGCGATATATGCGAGCGCAAGGCTGATAAGATCACCAAATGCCGCAGGATCCGCAAATCCCGAAGGCAGCTTGCGCGATACCAGCCCGGCGACCAACAGCGTTGTGGCGAAGTAGCGGAAGAAGTGGATCGCCGTGAGGGTCTTCAGTTGCTGCACCCTCGGTTGCTGTTTCATCTTCGGCCAGATAATCGTGGCGAAAATCGTCGCCCAGCCTATGATCCCCGCGGCCGCGCTGCCGCCGAAGTAGATCGCGTCCATCGTTGCTCCCTTTCTGCCGATGGCAGACAGCCCCGGCCCTCTCGGCCCGGCTCTTCAGGGAACGGTACGAATTCCTGCTGCCGTGGGGCGTCACCCGAAGGTGGCTGCCGGGTGGATTGTCGCGGCGCTGCGATCCCTCACCCGAAGGTGGTACCGGGCAGGGTCAGGGGATCAGGCCGAGCTGCCGGGCCCGCGCGGCGGCCTCGGTCCGGTTGGCGGCGCCGAGCTTGCCCAGGACGTGGGTCACGTGCTTCTTGACCGTGTCCAGCGCCACCACCAGGTCGTGCGCGATGCGCTGGTTGGACTTGCCCGCAGCGATAAGCCGCAGCACCTCCAGCTCGCGGTCGGTCAGCGGCTCGGCCAGGCCCGGCGGCGCGGCGGCGGCCCGCCTCAGCGCTGGCACGGCGTCCGCCTGGCCGCAGGCGCGCAGGAGCGCGGCCAGGTAGCCGGGGTCGATGCGGCGATCCGGGTGCGGCTGGCCCGGCCCGGCCGCGGACAGCCGGGCGAGCAGGGCGTGCATCGGCGCGCCTTCGTCGGCCAGGACCCGGACGTAGCCGGGCCGGCGGGCCAGCGTGAGCGCCTCGGCGAGCGCGCCGAGGGCGCTGGCGTGATCGCCGCAGGCGGCCAGCGCGAGCGCCCGCAGCGCCTGGATCTCGACGATGCTGCCGGTCCGGCCCTGGCTGGCCGCGGCGCCGAGCAGCCGCTGCAGCAGCGTGACCGCCGGGCCGGGGTCGCCTTGGGCGAGCAGCACCCGGGCCAGGACCAGATACGCCGGCTCGTTCGGGTAATCTGGCTCGTCGTCTGGGCCGAGACCAGCAGCCGTGGTCCACCGGGCGGCCGCGCGGACGTCACCCTGGGCCAGCCGCAGCCGCGCCCGCTGCGACGGTACCGGGTTGAACAGGGTGATCACCTGCGGGCTCAGTTCGACCCGCCCGGCCTCGCCCATCGCCTCCAGGGCCCCGGCCGCGTCACCGTGCGCGTGCCGGATCCGGGCCACGACAGCCAGGCCGGCGGCCAGCGGCTGAGTAAAGGCAAGCGACCGGCACAGCGTGACCCCCTGGGTGGCGTGGTCAAACGCGGAGGCCAGGTCGTTCCGCTCATAAAAGACCAGGGCCAGGCCCACGTGCGCCAGGCCCGTGTGCGCTGCCTCGCCGGCCACCTCCAGCGCGTGCCGGTAGGTCGCCAGGGCCGCATTCAGATTGCCCTGGGCGCGCTGCACCTCGCCTAGGTCGTAGCAGACGCGCATGGCGAGGAAGCCAGCGAAGAACTCGGCGCCGCCTTCTACCGCGCGCAGGACCTCTGCGGGCTCGCCGCCTACGCGGCGGACCGCTTCGCCGGCCGAACGCAGCTCGGCGAGCACCTCGGCCAGGCCGCGCTCGGCTGGCCCGAGCCGGCCGGCCAGCCAGTCCGTCGCCGCCCGGTTCCAGCGCACGAAGGAGCGCATCAGCCAGTCGTCCTCGCCCAGGTGGGCCATTGCTTGCCGGTTATGGTCGGCCGCGAGGGCGGCATCACCGCGCAGCCGCGCCAGCGAGGCGCGCAGGAACGCGATTCCCGCGGGGACGTTGGCCAGTACGCTCACCGGCCTCCCGGCGGGGTCCTCGTACGGTTCGTCGCCGCTGACCGCGAAGGCGCGTTCGGCGTCATCGAGCCGGGCCTCGAGCGCTTCCAGCTGGAAGCCCATGGCGGCGCCGTACGCCTGGGCCAGGCCCAGGCGCGGACGGTCACGGACCGACTCCGCGGGCAGCGCGGACAGCCAGCGGCGCAGGGTCGCGCCCTCGCTGCGTCCGAGCAGCGTCTCGACGTGCCGCTCGACCAGCCGCGCCGCCCAGGCCGTGTCCCCGGCCGCCAGCGCGTGCCGCACCGCATCATCGGCCAGGTCATGCTCCTGCGACCAGGCGGCCGCGGCCCGGTGCAGCGCCTGCACCCGGCCGGGCTGCTCGGCCTGCAGCCGGGCGCGGAGCAGGTCGGCGAACAGGTGGTGGTAGCGCCACCAGCCACGCACCTCATCCAGCGGCACCAGGAACAGGCCCGCCCGCTCGATGTCGGCCAGCATCGCCTGGCTGCCGGCCCGGCCGGTGACCGCGTCACACAGCTCTCCCGACAAACGTTCCAGCACCGAGGTCGCCAGCAGAAACGCGCGCACCGGCCCGGTCTGGCCGACCAGGACCTCATCGGCCAGGTAGTCCAGCACGAAGCGGTGGCTGCCGCTGAACGCCGCCGCAAACCCGGCCGGATCAGCGTGCCCCCGCAGCGACAGCGCGGCCAGCTGCAGCCCGGCCGCCCACCCCTCGGTGCGGGCCACGAGTGCCGCCACCGCCGTGCCGGGCAGGCCTGGCCCTGCCGCCTCACCCAGCAGCGCCGCCGCCTCCTCACCGGTGAAGCGCAGGTCTGCGACGCGCAACTCGGCCAGCTGACCGCGGGCCCGCAGCCGGGCCAGCGGCAGCGGCGGGTCAGCCCGGCTGGACACCACCACCCGCAGGCCCGGCGGCAGATTTTCCAGCAAGAACGCAACCGACTCGTGCACCGGCCCGGGATCGACCAGGTGATAGTCATCCAGGACCAGCAGCACCTCCTCCGGGCCGGAATCGGCGGCCAGCTCATTGATCAGGGCCGTCACCAGCCCCTCAAACGAACCCGAGGGTGGCGGGCCCACCCGCCCGGCCAGCCCTGGCCGGGCCCGGTCCAGCGCGGCCACCGCGTAGCGCCAGAACCGAGCCGGGTCGCTGTCGCTGCCATCCAGCCCTAGCCACGCCACCGGCCGCCCGCCACCGCGGGCCCAGTCGGCCAGCAGCGCCGTCTTGCCGAATCCCGCCGGAGCGCACACCAGCACCCGGCCCCTAGCCAGCCCGTCGCCCAGCGCCTGCACCAGACGCGGGCGCGGCGCAAAACCCGGCGGCGGCCGGGGTACATGCAGCTTGGTGGCCAGCAGGACATCCTGACCGGACATGCCGCTGTGCGTCATCGGATGTCTCCACCCAGCCCGGCGGCTACTGCCGCGGACGCTTCCAGCTGACGCAACCCCACATCATGACGGTACCCCGGCAGGCATTTCGGGCCGGCCGCAAAGCTGCCGCACATCGCCACCCGGCACGCGGCCACCGACGAGCGCCCGACCAGGCCGCCGATCAGGAACGGGAGTAGCCGCCGTACGCCACACCGGCCTCAAAAGAACTTCATGTCGACGGCCCGAAGCCGGCTCCGGTGTATACGCACGGCCCTCCCGACCGCGTCGGGTGAGACGAGGTCGCCCCACGCTCCTGCCGCCGACTGCCCTAGCGCCAGGAGCGCCTCCACCTCGTCGTGGCCAAGCCCGGCTTCCCTGACCAGGCGCGTACCGAACCCGATGTGCCATCGCTCGTCACGAAGGACCAACTCCGCTCCCCGGCGAACGCCCGGAAGTCCGGCGGACAGGCGGTCGAGCGTGTCGAGCATCGCATTCTGCCCAGCCAGGAGGACAACGCCCTCGAGCACCATGTGGTACAGCCCGACCGCGACGGTCAGACCCTCGCGGTCCTCGGCGAGGCGCAGGGCAGTGGCCGGGAGGCGCTCCTCGAACAGGGCGACGAGCTCGGGGCTGACGAGGGTACGAAGAAAGTCCTGCCGAGCCGCCAGGCCGGCCCCCGGAACGGCCGCGACCTCGGCCGCGACCCGGTCGAAGAAGCGGGCGTGGCGGTGCTCGTCACGGGCCTGCGCGCGGAAGCACGCCGCCATCGAGTCGTCGTAGGCCGCGGCCTGGAAGGCGCCGAGGTGCCCGGACACCGCCGACTCGGCGATGCAGAAGCCGGCGATCAACCCGAGGACCTGGGCGTTCTCGGTGTCGGCGAGCACCGGCCACGCCTCCTGGTCGGGCGCGAAATCGATAGCCGCCTCGTCCCACTGCAGCGACTCGGCGAGTATCACGAAGGTGTCGTATCTGGCGGACATGAATCAGTTTCCCCAGTCCTCTGGGAGATGTGGCCGCCCCGCACACGCCCTCCGCACCGATTCCCGGCACGTGCTCCTTACCTTCGAGCGTAACCGCGGCCGCCCGACATGGCGAGTTCCTCGGGTGTCACCGCCAGCCGACCGGCTCAATGTGACAGCGAGCCGGTTATAACCGGATCAATGTCGTATTGTGCCGGTTTGGGCGGGTGAGCCCGTACGTAGCCAACAAGCCATGGAGGTGTATCAGGCCGCGTGGTGTGCTCCTCCTTGATAATGAAGGGCTCGCCGAGGGGGGCGACTGATATGCCTAAACGTCTCATCGTCTGCTGTGACGGCACGTGGAACACCGCCGACCAAGCCATCGACGGGCATTCCAACCCGACCAACGTTACGAAGCTCGCGCTGTCGATAGCCCCCGAAGACGCCGCCGGGGCCCGCCAGTGCGTCTACTACCACGACGGTGTCGGTACGAGCCGATGGCAGCGCCTGAGTGGCGGCGCGTTCGGCGTCGGGTTGTCCCGCAACGTTTTCGACGCCTATCACTTCCTCATCGATAACTACGAATCCGGCGACTGGCTCTACTTGTTCGGGTTCAGCCGGGGTGCATTCACCGCCCGCAGCCTTGGCGGCCTGATCCGCAACTGCGGCATCTTGCGCTCGGAGAACGCCGACCGCATTCACGAGGCCTGGTCCCTTTACCGCAGTTCAGCGGACAAGCCGGCCGGTGTCAAATCGACCCTGTTCCGCCGGGCTTACTCATACGAGCCTCGAATTCATTTCATCGGGGTGTGGGACACCGTCGGCGCGCTTGGCATCCCGGTTCCGGGTCCCAGCTGGCTCAAGCCGATCGTGACGCGACTCAACCACCGCTGGGCGTTTCATGACACCAAGCTCAGCACCCAGGTCAACGGTGCATTCCACGCGCTGGCCATCGACGAACAGCGGGCAGCGTTCGCGCCGACGCTGTGGCACCAGCAGTCCGGCGCCGATGGCCAGGAATTGAAGCAGGTGTGGTTCACCGGGGTGCACTGCGACATCGGCGGCGGCTACCTCAAAACGTCCCTGTCTGACATCGCTTTGCTGTGGATGGCCGACCGGGCGCGGGACTACGGCTTGCACTTCCGGCCCGTTGCCTTCAGCCCTGACGGCCCCGGCCAGATGGCCCCGGGCGAGAGCATCGACTTCAAGGTCGACCCTCACGCGGTGACCAGCCCGCACCCGTCGCGGACGCGGTTCTACCGATTGCTCAAACCGCTGGATCGGCCGATCGGGACGGCCGCAGACGAGCACGGTCACCTTGACGGGTGCGAATACCTGGCCGCAAGCGCTCAGGAGAACTACGACGGGGACGACCGCTACCGGCCACCGGAGCTCGTCAAGTACCTAGCGAACCCGACGAACGTGCACCTCGAGCCGGTGCCAGAGAAGGGATGACAGCCCATGACCTCTCCAGGTGAAGGTTTCGCCGGCAGTCCGGCAAGCCACGATGCGGCGGCGAAGGCTTTCGACGCGGTGCCGGACGCGGACAAGGCAGGCGTCGTCATGACTGCCGTCAACACGATGCCGGACGCGGGCAAGGTCGATGTCGCCACGGCCGCCGTCAAGGCGGTTCCGGATGCGGACCGGGCCGGGGTCGCCACGGCCGCTGTCAACGCGGTGCCGGACGCGCAGAAGGCCGGGGTCGCCGCGGCGGCTGTCAACGCGGTGCCGGACGCGAGCAAGGTCGATGCGATAAGCAGTGCCATCAACTCTGCGCCAGAGGGAGTCGGCCAGCAAGTGCTTGATCGGCTGATGCCCGCTCAGAAGGTAACGAACAAGATATGGTTGTGGATCGTCATTACCTTCGCGATTGTGCTCGGCGGAACGACTCTTGCGCTAATCGGGGCCGTTTACGTTAGCTTCTGGCGCAAGGTCGATACGGCGCTCGTGCAGATCCTGCTGACGGTCTTGACAACGGTAACCGGAATCCTCGCCGGCTTCATCTCCGGAAGGGCGAGTCATGGACGCACATAACAGCCCTGCGCTGCCGGAAGGCATTACAGGCTGACAGCGGGACTCTTAATCAATGCGCACCGTCTTGATGAACGTCGCGTCGGGCGCCAGGTTAGCGCTGTCCCGCGGCTCCACCCACAGGTGGAAGTCGCGATGCCTGATGTAGCGATCCGGGTAGTTGAAAGAGCGGAAGGAGATTCCGCCGGAGCCCGCCGGATGAGCCAGCCCCGGCTCGATGTAGAAAGCGGAATCTTTCCGGAAGAGCTGGTCCCCGGATCCGTTCGGGCCCTCGAGCCGCAGCCGGAAGTCTCGATGCCGTAGGTACAGAGCCGGGAAGTTGACCGAGCGCAACGCGGCCAGACTCCTGCCCTGCGGATCGTGGCCGCGATTCACCAGCTCGAATGAGAAATCTTCCTGCTCACCCACGGCCTCCCTGGTCAGTTCGCCCAGGAAATTTCGGTGCCGGATGTAAAAGTCAGGGAAGTTGAACGACCGCAATTGGAAGACGTCCACCTTGAGCCTCCAGTCAGGTCGGCGGCTTCGAGCTTGGTGGATAGAGGTTGCCGATCTGCCAAAATACTAGGCCCGCGCCGAGGTCACGGGTAGCCCTGGCCTGGGCCGCCGCCGGCGAACCCGCTGACACCGCCGCGCTCATGCTGCGAGAAGCGCTCTCCTACTGGTTCGGCCCGCCGGGCCATCCGATCGCGTCGAAGACCGCCAGCGGGTCGAGGTAGTCCCGCCAGTGCGCGATCTTGCGATCGATGATCGACAGCACCGAGATGTAGCGGTTGCCGTAGGCGGCTCCAGTCGGGACGACGCGACCTTGCGAGGCGTACTCGAGAACGACAACGCCGGTCGCCTGGTCGTGGTGGACGGCCAGGTCATAGCATCGATCGAGCCAGAATGTGGCGCCATACGGGCGATACAGCTCAGCTACGGCCTGGCGCCCTTCGACACGGCGCGGGTAGCCCGGGACCGTAATGACGTACTCGAAGACGACGTCCTCGGCCAGCAGGTCGAAGAAGTGCTCACCGTCCGCCAGCCCGGCCACGCCTTCCTCGATGATCCGGAAAAACGGGTCCAGAGCCTGGAAGTCGGCGAGATTATCGACCGGAGTCAGCACGGCTCCATTTTCTGACCCGTGGCCGAGCTAATCAATGCGGACAGGCCCCCGGGCAGGTGGCAGAATCTGCTGCGTGGCTGAGCTGACTACTACGGGTCCGATCGTGATCATCGGCAGCGGTATGGCGGGCGGCAACGCCGCGGCCACGCTCCGGGAGGAGGGTTTTCCAGGACCGGTCGTGCTCATCAGCAAGGAGCCGGGCGTCCCCTTCGGCCGCCCGCCCCTGTCCAAGACCTACCTGCGGTCGGAGGAGGATCTGGAGGGCTGGTACGTCAGGCCGGCCGGATGGTACGCCGACCACGATGTCGAACTGCGCAGTGGCCCCGCGGTGACGGCCGTCGATCCCGCCGCGCACACGGTCACCCTGGACTCCGGCGAGAAACTCGGCTACGCCAAGATCCTGATCGCCACCGGGGGTCGGAATCGCCGGCTAAGGATCCCCGGGGCCGACCTGCCCGGGATCCATTACCTGCGCATGGTGGCCGAGTGCGACGCGATCAAGCAGGAGGCGGTGCCGGGCCGGCGCGCGGTCGTCGTGGGCATGGGGTTCATCGGCTGCGAGGTGGCGGCCTCGCTGACCCAGCTCGGAGTCCAGGTGACCACGGTCTTCCCGGGCCGGGCACCGCTCGAGAGGGTGCTGGGCGGCCAGGTCGGCGAGCTGATCGGCGCCAGCCACCGCGCGAAGGGGGTCGAGTTGCGGCCCGGGGACCAGGTCACTGCCTTCGAAGGCACCGAACGAGTCGAGGCCTTTGTCACCGCCACCGGTGACCGCTTCCCTTGCGATTTCGCCGTGGCCGGCATCGGCATAGAACCTGACATCCCGGATGCCGGGGTGGCGCAGGAGAACGGGATCCTGACCGACGAGCTCTGCCGGGCCAGCGCGCCCGATGTCTACGCGGCCGGCGACGTGGCGAACCAGCTTCACCCGCTGTTCGGGCGAGTCCGGGTCGAGCACTACAACAACGCGGAGAAACATGGCCGAGCCGCGGCCAGGTCCATGCTCGGCTCGACGGCGCCCTACGACTACCTCTACACCTTCTGGTCCGATCAGTACGAGCACAAGATCGAGTACGTCGGGCACGTCACCAGCTGGGACGACTTCGTCATCCGCGGCAGCGTGGCAGAGGCCAAGCTGATCGGCTTCTACCTGGTCGACGGGGTAGTGCGGGCCGCCGTCGGGCTGGACCGCGGCGGTGATCCCGAACTGGACCTCGACGGCGAGATGGCGGCCTGCGCCCGCCTGGTATCCGCCCGGGCCCGACCGGCTCCCGCGGTGCTCGCCGACGACCGCACCGACCTATGGTCGCTGTCTTAAGCGTTCGAGAACAGCGGGATGTTCGCTCCGCTGGCCGGCGCCAGCGGGCTATCCAGCAGCGCGACGATCAGTTCCGCGACGTCGTCCGGGGTCAGGCCGGGACGAAGCGCCGGATTGGCCCGGCGCAGCATCTCGGTGTCGACGGCGCCCGGGCTCAGGCAGATGGCGCTGATACCGTGCTCCTTGCCCTCGACCGCGACTGCCTCGGTGAGGCCGATGACCCCGTATTTGGACACGTTGTACGCGGCCAGCCCCGGGAACTTCTCGGTGGCGTACACGCCAGACAGCGACGCGATGTTGACGATCCGGCCACCACCGGCCGGAACCATGGCGGCGAACGCCGCGCGGCAGCACAGGAACGTGCCGGTCAGGTTGACCCCGAGAGTCTCCTGCCACAGGGCCGACGTCGTCTCGGTGAACGGCGCGGGCGTCAGCACCCCGGCGGCGCAGATCAGCGCGCTGAGCTGGCCGACGCCGGTGACGTCGGCGAACAGGCGCTCGACCGCGGCTTCGCTGCTCACGTCGGCCGGCACGGGCGTGGCCTGGCCGCCGGCGTCCCTGATCCGGCCGGCCACGCCGTCGAGAGCCTGACGGTCCCGGGCGGCCAGCACGACGTGAGCGCCGGCCGCGGCCACGGCGGCGGCGGTGGCGGCCCCGATCCCGCGGCTGGCCCCCGTGACGACCGCCAGCCGTCCCGCCAGCCAGTGCTGCGTCACGTCACCCACCAGCCACGTGCCGGTAGAGGCGCTCGTGCGCGTCCAGGCTCAGTTCCAGGTCAAGCTGGCCCTCCGCGTGCTGACGGCAGGCCAGCCGCGAAATCCCGGCCACCTTGGACACCGCCTCGGCGGCGGCCCCGAGGTCATCGGGCGGCACCAGGAAACCCGTCACGCCGTCCGCGATCACCTCACCGAGGCCGCCGCGCCTGAACGCGACTACGGGGGTCCCGCACGCCTGCGCCTCGGCGGCGGCCAGCCCGAAGGGCTCGTCCCAGCGGGACGGACACAACACCACGGCCGCCCGGGCCATGGCTTCCCACAGCGAGGCGCGGGCCACTCCGGGCCGAACGGTCACCCCCGGCCAGTCGCGCCGCGGGTCGATCTGCGCCCGGCTGTACCCGGCATCGTAGACGTCGCCGTAGACGTCGATCGGCACCCCGGCCGCGCGGGCGATGTCGATAGCCTCGGCCGCCCCCTTCTCCGGGCTCAGCCGCCCCGCGAACAGCGCGCCGTGTCCGGCGGTCCCGGTCCAGGGAATGTCGCGTGTGGCCGGGTACGGCGGCAGGACCGCGTCGACGGGGGCGATCCGGCGCCAGGCGCTGGCCTGGAAGTCCGACACGGTGGCCACGGCCGGCGGCCGGTTGCCCCGGGCCACCTGACGAAGCGCCACCGACACGGCCTTATCCGGAGGCAAGTGAAATGTGTGCACCACCGGTGCCCGCAGCGCCGTGGCGAGCCTGACGGCGGGCGCGTCGAAGGCATGATTGTGGATCACGTCATAGCGGATCACCTGCATGAGCTTATAGGCGGTGGTGAAAGCAGACTCGGCCACCGCGGCCGCAGCCGCCGCCCGTTCGGCCTTCCCTCGCTCGTCCGCCGCTGGCTCGAAGGCCCGGTAGAAGGTGCCCGCCAGAGACTCGGGATCGATTCCCGTGTCGATCACCTCGACCCCCGGGATCTCCGATCCAGTAGCGGCGTAGACATGCACATCGTGCCCCCGCCGCGCGAGGCCGCGGGCCAGATCGGACACGAAGGCCTGGGAACCGCCGCGCTGAGGTTCGCGGATGGCCGTCACCAGCGGCGCCATGATCGCGATCTTCACTGGGCCAGTTTCATTGAGCCAGCACCTTGAACGCCAGGTCGCGCGGCGGGTTGAGGCCCAGCACCTCGAAGGGAACCCGCCGCCAGCCACGCCGCCGTACCTCGCCGGCCGCCTTGGGGTAGAAGATTTCGGCCAGCTCCACGGCCTCCTGGTAGCTGCCGAACTCCACCGCCATCGGTCCGGGGAAGCTGACGTACCGGTAGCCACGGGCGGCGAGCCAGTCGAGGTGGTTCGGCCAGATGATGGCCACGGACCCGCCCGGCCTGCACACGCGCTCCATCTCGGCCAGGCCGGCCTCACCGCCATGCCCCGGCGCGGGCGTGAAGGCCGAGCAGGCGACCACCAGGTCGGCGAAGTCGTCGGGCAGCGGCAACCTGTCGAAGAACCCCCGGACCACCCGGACCCGGTCCCCGTGACCGGCGGCCGCGAGCTTCCGCCGCAGGATCCGGCGCAACGGCTCTGCGGGCTCCACCGCCACGACGTGCCGCCCGCGGTCGATGAGCTGCATCGTCAGCCGTCCCGTGCCCGCTCCGACCTCGGCGATCCGGTCCACGTCGCGCGGCAGCCAGTCCACCACCCCCGGGTGGAGCCGCTCGGCGCTGGCCAGCCGGTCGTAGAGCTCCGGCTCCAGCCGGTACAGCAGTTCCCAGGCCAGGACCACGTTTTTTTGCGGGTCGCCGTCTCCCGACGGGACGAACCGGCGCGCCTCGTCGCGGGTGAACACGCTCACCTGCCCGGGCATGTACCGTTTGCGCAGCTCCCGGCCCGGCCCGTTCGGATCCTGTGACGGGCTCGGAACCTCAGGCCTGGACACCGACCTCAGCCCAGTTCTTGTCGGTCTCCCAGACCCGGACCGTCCGCAGCAGCCCGGCGGGAAGCTCCGGCCTGAGTCGTTCCCAGAATGACTGGGCCAGGTTTTCCGTGGTCGGGACGCGCCCCTTGAGCCACGAGACGTCGGTATTGAGGTTACGGTGGTCCACGTCGCGGATGACCTGCCTGCTGATGATGTCCGACAGCACTTTGAGGTCCAGGACGTAGCCGCTGGCCTGATCGATCTCGCCCGCCACGACCACCTCAAGGACGTAGTTGTGCCCGTGCAGGTTCGCGCATTTCCCGAACACGCGCCGGTTCTCGTCGTCGGACAAGTCCGGGTCGCACAGCTGATGCGCGGCATTGAATGATTCGCGACGGCCGACCAGAACGGTCATCAGCCTCGTCCTCTTTCGTGAGTTTTTGCTAACGATAGAAACGAAACGAAGTCCCCTCAGTCAAGTCCCCGCTGAGCGCCCGAGTAGTCGCCGCCGGCGGAGCATTCAGCCGTGCGGCCCCCGGCTGGGCCTCCCGCCGCCCGGCGACGCCCTGCTGGAAACGACCGGGCGGCGCACCGGGCGGACGCGGCTCACGCCCATATGCGACGGGCTGGACGGCGAGGTCTTCTGGCTTATCGCGCAGCGCGGCCGCCGCGCCGACTGGGTACGGAACATCCAGGCGAACCCGAGCGTCCGGGTCAAGGTGCGCACCGCGTCCGGCGTCGTCTGGCGGACCGGGACGGCGCACATCCTCGATGACGACGACGCGCGTGAGCGGCAGCGGCTGATCGGCCAGGGCGATCTGATGCGCCGGCTGTGCGCGGGCGCCTCCGGCGCGATGGGCACCAGCCCGCTGACGGTGCGCATCGATCTGGATACCCGCTGATCCCGCCGGCGGCGCGGCCTGCCGCTGGCCCGCGAGCTGAGGAGGTCTGCGGGTCCTCTACCAGTACATAACCGCTGTGGTCGCGGACTTGGCGGAGTAGTAGCAGCGCACGCGGACCACGTAGTGGCGCCCCTCGAACAGCCGCGTCGAGATCTGCGCGTTCCGCTCCTCGCCGCTGTCGTCGTCTCCGGCGACGAAGCGCCGAGTTCATCGCGAATGTAGGGAAATCCCCGAAGCGCGCGAGCAGGTTCGCGCCGCACCTTAGAAGGCGAGCATCACGCCAGCAGACGGACGGTGACTGCCATGCGTGTTGAGGGATCGCAGGCAAGGCGGGCCTCGAGACCTCGCTATACCGGATATGGGGGGATCGATGCGGCCGACAGTGGTCTATGTGCACGGAAACGGAAACAAGCCGGCGCGGGAGCCATTAAAGAGCAGCTGGGACGAAGCCTTGTTCGGAGCGTCGGCGGGGCGCCGGTCACGCATGGCTTACTGGGCGGATCTCCGATATCCAGCGCCGCTTCCCGATGCCGAGGCGGACGGTCTTGACGCGGCCGAGAGCGACGAGGAGAGCGTGCGGCCCGCCGGTCTCGATCCCGCCGAGTTGGTCGCCGAGACGCTGGCCGAGACCCACTCCGAGGGAGTCGTCGGATCGTCGGCGCCCGGAAGCGGCGCCTCCGGGCCCGCCGGCCAAGGGGTGCCGGGTGCCGGCCTAGACCCGTGGTTGCGAGAGATGGCGTACGTGGCGGATGCGCTGGCAGAGGGCGAAGAGCCGCCGGCGGACGCCGAGGTGCTATGGCTGCCGCGCGCCGCGCGGGTCGCCGTTTTCCGCGCGCTCGTCAAGCGCACATTCGCCGACGTGTACGCCTACTTTTTCGGCGGGTCCGGCGATGCCATACGAGACCGTCTGCGGTCGACGCTGGCCGAAGTAGACGGTCCTGTCGTGGTCATCGGGCATAGCCTCGGCTCGATCATCGCCTATGACGTGCTGCGCGAATCCGGGCCCGATCGGGAGATCCCGTTGCTGGTGACGGTAGGATCCCCGCTCGGCATCACCGAGATCCAGGACCTTGTTACCAGGCCACTTCAGGTGCCGGACGGCGTCGCGAGGTGGCGCAACATCGCGGACGGCCGCGATCTGGTGGCGCTCGACCGGACGATCAGGCCGGAGTATGCACCCTCCGCGCATACTGCCGACTTCCTGGTCGTCAACGACAGCGCGAATCATCACGGAATCCGGGAGTACCTGTCCAGCGGTCCGGTGCGTGACGCGGTCGCTGCTCTCGTCGCCTGACCCCGGCCCGGTGCCGCCCCCGAATGTCGCCTGCGGGAGGAAGCCCCATGTGGGATGAGGAGGAAATCGAGGAGGCCATCCGCGAACACCCGGTCGAGGCGGCGAAGTCCCTCGCAGCGGTGCAGCTCGGTGAGACCGACCCCGTGACTGTCGATGGCCTCGCCGCCGCCGCGGCGATGGTGAATAGCGGTCTCGAGGAGTTGTGGGTCAGCCAGCTCGTCCGTCTCGGGGCGCTTGACGCGTTCGCGGAGTCGCTGCGGGCGCACGGTATTCCCCTCGATGCCCCGCGGCCGGAGGTGACCCGCCGCGGCGTTGGTCACACGCTGGTGCGTGTCACCCTCGATGAGTTCGTCACCGATCTGGTGCCGGAAATCCAGCGCCGGGTCCGGGCCGCCGGGCTGCCGCTGCCGGACCCGGCCGCGTCGCCGGGCGTCTCGCTCGGCGCGGCGGCCCCAGAAGGTGCCGCCCGGGATCGCGCCGCTACCCTCGCCGGGACGATCGAGGGCGAAGCCGCGGCCGCCGGGCTCACCGTCTGGCTGTTCTTCGACAACCCCTCTGTCGCCATCGCTGAGCCTGCGCGCCTCGCCCTCGAAGGCTTCGTGGCCGCGGCCCTGGTGCAGCCGCACCTGCGGCTGGTGGTGGCCGGTTTCGAGACCGTGCCGCTGCCAGGACAGGAGTTCCCGGCTCCGTCCGCGGCGCTGGGCGCAGGTCCTCCGGGCCTGGTCGTGGAGTACCTGGGCGGGTTCACCCGGAGTGACGTCCTCGACTTCCTCACGCGGGCCGGCCAGGACCTTACCGGCCAGCCGCCGCTCCCGGCCACGATCGGCCAGACCGCCGATGAACTCCTGGCCCCGCTGCCGGCCTTCAACGGGATCTACCGGGAGGCGGACCTGGAGACGCTGGTGACCGGCCTCCGGTCGAGGCTCCGGCGGCAGAACGGCGGAGGCACCTCATGATCAGCTCCTTCCCGCAGGCCCCGATGGCGGCGATCGAGAGGGTCCGCCGGTTCGCCGCGCTTTCCGGTGTCTTCGATCCGAAGGACGCCCTGACGGTCCTGGAGGGCCACGCGGCGGACGACGTCAGCGGCCTGGTCGCTGTCGCGTCCCAGCTGGCCAGCGCCTGTGACACCGCGCTCCCGGGCGACCGGCAGACATGGCTCATGCGCGGACCCGAACGACGATGGGAGCTTGAGGCTCTAGACGAGCGCATGGGTATCCGCGAGGCGGTCGCCTGGCGCCGGCAGGCGGCCGACGCGGCGGCCGACACGCTGGACCTGCTCGACGCCCTGGTCGGCGAGGGCTTGTTCGATGACCGGAGCGTCCAGAGCAGGATCGAAGCGGGCGGACCGAAGCGCGAACTCGAGCGCATCGCCGTCGCGCTCGACCGCGCGGGACGGCTGGCTCCCGCCGGGGAGCGCCTGGACGCCGTTCGCGCGGCGCTGACCCGCCTGGACGCCGAGGAACGAAACCGCACGCTGCTCGGTGCCGGCTTCGTCGGACGCGACGCGGAGAAGGCCGAGATCACGCTGTGGCTCGACGTGCCGTCGCAAACCCCGCCGGTCCGAACCCTGTTCGTCAGCGGGTTGCCCGGCATCGGCAAGTCCACCCTGCTGGAGGAGGCCGTCCGGGCGGCCCGCGAGTCGACCCGGCGGTGGCTGGTCGTCAGGCTGGACTTCGACCGGGCCGGCCTCGAGGTCCAGGATCAGGTTGGGCT
>WNGJ01000169.1_pt1 | contig 52865 bp, 52 predicted proteins | sample 5400611 | NCBI WGS metagenome assembly WNGJ01 (sample SAMN13153375, study PRJNA577476) | soil metagenome | isolation source: 40 cm soil or saprolite under Garry oak tree replicate 1 | place: USA:California | collected 2016-06-15 | reverse complement strand
CCGGCGCCGCTGGTGGCGCCTGCCGGCCCGCCTGCGCCGCCCGACCTACGCGCAACAGCCGCTCCACGAGGCGCTGCACGGTGTGCTCGGCGAGCGCCTGCTCGGCGACAGCGACCGACGCCTGGTCATCCCAGCCTGGGACGTCCAATGCGGACAGGTCCACCTGTTCAAGACGCCGCACCACCCGCGGCTCACCCGCGACTGGAAGGTCCCCATGGTCGACGTCGCCCTGGCAACCTCGGCTGCGCCCACCTTCCTGCCAGCCGCCCGGGTCGACGGGCACCGGCTGATTGACGGCGGTGTGTGGGCCAACAACCCGTCCGTGGTCGCGATCACCGAGGCGGTCAGCCTGCTTGGCGTGCCCTTGGACGCGATCCGGATCCTCAACGTCGGCACCACCGACGAGCTGACCAACCACCCCAAGAAGCTCGACAACGGCGGACTTGCCGCCTGGGCGCCGCACGCTGTCCAACTCGTCCTCACCGCCAGCAGCCGCGGAGCCCAAGGCCTCGCAGAGCACCTGGCCGGCAGGGAGCGCTACCGCCGTTTCGATGCGCAGGTACCCGCCGGCCTCTACGCCCTCGACGAGGCCGACCCCGACGATCTCGCCGGCCTCGCGGCCGGCCAGAGCAGACGGCTCAGCCCCGTCTTCACCAGCAGGTTCGCCGGGCACACCGCCGGCCCCTACCAGCCGTTCCACTCGACCCCCAACACCACGGAGCAGGCCTCATGACTGGAAACAACCCCTTCGGCCGCTCGGCGCTCCTGCAGGGACTGGCCGAGGAACTCGACCCGTCCTACGCCCAGAAGCAGCTCGCCCGCGAGCGCTATGAGGACCTCGGCGCGTGGATGCGGGAGCACGCCGCCACGACGGCCGGCCGTGACGTGCAGGTCTACCCGCAGGGATCGGGCAACCTCGGCACGACCAACCGCGACCCGTACACCGGCGAGTTCGACCTCGACCTCGTCATCCGCGTCGCCTACGCCAAGTCGGAACTCACCCAACAGCAGCTCAACCAGATGGTCAACGGCTGGCTCGGCAGCTACGTCTGGGCCCGGCAGCAGGCGGGGCACCGTCTGGCGCCGACGAAGCTGGAGAAGGGCAAGCGGGCCTGGACGCTGCACTACGCCGACGGGTTCCACATGGACGTCCTGCCGGTCGTCCCCGACCTGGCCGATGAGTTGGATGCCTCGGTGGGAGATCCGTCGTGGTTGACCGACAAGGCGCTGATCCGCTGGCAGGCCACCAACCCGCGCGGGTTCGCCGCGTGGTTCCGCGCGATCAGCGCCGCCGAGCTCCGCGATCGCAAGGTGGAGGCGGCCAAGCGCGCCGAGGTCCAGGTCGACCAACTCCCTGACGACCGGGTCAAGACCAGCCTGCAGCTGACCGTCCAGCTGCTCAAGCGCCACCGCGACTACCTGTTCCGCGACGACCCCGACCGGCTCGCCCCACCCTCGGCGGTGATCACTGCCCTCGCCTCGCAGGCCTACCAAACCCGGAAACCCACCGGCGGCGACCTCGCCGACGTCGTCGAAGCCGTCGTCGGCGACATGCCCAACCACCTGCACCGGACAAGCACCGGCAACCTCTGGATTCCCAATCCGACCTGCCCGATGGAGAACTACGCCGACCGCTACGACGGCAGGCCGGACAAGGAGAAGGCCCTCAAGGACTGGCTGCAGCGCGCCTGGGACGACTCCAGCAGGGTGCTGAGCGTCCACGATGCCGCTCACGCCAGCGAGGCGATCGACAACGCCTTCGGGCCGGGCCTGGGGTCACGGATTGCCAAGAAGCTTGGCCTCCAGACGCAGCGGCTCCGGGCGCTCGGCGCGCTCGGGTCGACCACTGCCGGTCGGCTGACCACCGATGTCAGCGACGCTCACCGACCGCACCGGTTCTATGGGCAGCCTGCCTCCTGACGCCCCGCCGCCGATCAGCCTCCCGGCGCAGCAAGGACACCTGCTGCGCCGCTACCCCAACAGCCGGGTCGTGCGGCGACGCGAACGCCTCCTCTGGTCCGGGACGCTGACCCCAGCCGAGTACACCGCGACCTACGAGCTGCTCATCGACCACCAGATCGGCAAGCCACCACTTGTGTACGTGGTCCGCCCACGACTCCGCCTCGTGGACGGACAGGGCCTCCCGCACGTCTACCCGTTGAACACCCTGTGCCTGTTCCTCGGCAACCGCGAGTGGCACCAGTCCATCCCGATCGCCGATACGCTCGTGCCATGGGCCAGCGAGTGGTTGCTGTTCTACGAGCTGTGGCTGGCCACCGGCGAGGAATGGCTCGGAGAAGGAGAGCACCCTCCACCAGGACCAGTGAACCGACACGCACGGCGACGCCACAGCCGCGAGGACACCACCAAGCTCACGCGGCTCACCACGGCGCTACGGCTCGTGTACGGGTTGCCCGCCGACCTCGAAGAGCTGTTGTTCAACGCGAGGCTGACGCCAACCCGCCCGACGATGTCACCAACATCCGCGCCCTCTCACAGCACCACTGACCAGGCCGACTTCGGCAGACGGCTGGAGGGACACCCAGATCTGCTCCGCTTGGAATGAAGTCTGGGGACCGCAACGGTCAGGTGGTTCAGGTCGGAGGGGCTGACGGGATGGACCACCCCCCGGTCAGGCCGGCAGCGCGTCCACATCCGCTGGCTTCCAAAGACCGCGCCCGATCGGGCGCTGCTCGAGGGCGTGTTCCGCCCAGCGGCTCGGCAGGCCCGGGTCGGCGTCGGCGAAGCGTCGGGCGAAGCGACATCGGAGCGAAACCCGGCCCGGCGGGTTGCGTCACCGGGCCCGGATGGTGACCATGTCTGCGCTGGTCGTGGCGCTGGTGGCAGGACCAGGATTCGAACCTGGGTAGGCGCTAGCCGGCGATTTTACAGACCGCTCCCTTTGGCCGCTCGGGCATCCTGCCAGGTGGCTGGAGGGATGATAGCGATGCCTCCCGTCGCCTCACAACTTGGAAAGGACGCGCTGCGAATGGCTGATTCCTCGTTCGACGTCGTCTCCAACGTCAACCGTCAGGAGGTCGACAACGCGCTGAACCAGACCAAGAAGGAGCTGGCCCAGCGGTTCGACTTCAAGAACACCGGCACCTCGATCGACTGGTCCGGCGACAACGTCACGATCGTCTCGAAGACTGACAAGCGCGCCGAGGCTGCCCTCGACGTGTTCAAGGACAAGCTTGTGCGGCGCAAGGTCTCGCTCAAGGCCCTGGAGACCGGCGAGCCCAAGCCCGCCGGCGGCGGCACCTACCGCATCGAGTGCACGTTCATCCAGGGGATCCCCGAGGACAAGGCCAAGTCGCTGGCCAAGACCATCCGCCAGTCCGGCCTCAAGGTCCAGGCGCAGGTCCAGAACGACCAGCTCCGCGTCTCCAGCAAGAGCAGGGACGATCTCCAGAAGGCCATCGCCCTCCTCAAAGACCACGACGAAGGCCTCCCGCTGCAGTTCACCAACTACCGGTGATCGAGCCCTAGCCGGCGGGGGCCTGCTGCCGCCTCGGAGGCTGCTTTGCTCCGGCGCCGAAGAAGGCTCGTCGGATGCAAGCTCCTCCAGGCGACATGTCTGGCGGGCGTAAGTGACAACGATTCTCCCCTAATGTTCCTCGCGACAATCATGCGGCCCGGACGGTCGATCGCCGACGGGTGAGGCTGCGTCACGGCCGGTCCCGTGGTGGGACCAGGACCAGGAGGCCGGAGGGTGGGGTGACGGCGGGTGGTGCGAGGTCTGGGGGCCGCGGAGGCGCCGGCGCGGGTGGTCGTGGCGGTGGCGAGCGGGAAGGGCGGGGTTGGCAAGTCGACAGTGGCGTTGAACGTGGCGGTGTCGCTGGCGGAGCGGGGGCTGCGGGTGGGCCTGCTGGACGCGGACCTGTACGGCCCGGACATCCCGCGGATGGTGGGGCTGACCAGGCGCCGTCGGGTCCAGCAGTGGACGGTGGCGCGCAGCCCGGCGTTCGGGCCGGTGGTGCTCGACCCGGTCGAGCGCTTCGGCGTGAAGCTGGCCTCGGCGGGATTCCTGTTCGGCGAGGACCAGGCGCTGGCGCTGGCCTCGGGCATGATCGAGGTGCTGTTTACGCAGCTCGTCCAGTCGACGACCTGGGGTGAGCTCGACTACCTGCTGGTCGACCTCCCGCCTGGAACGGCCGATCTCCAGCAGGCGGCGATGCGCACGCTGCGCCCCAGCGGGGTGGTCCTGGTGGTGACCCCGCAGGACGTGGCGCACCTTGATGCCAAAAAAGTCCTGACCATGCTGGGGGCGGCCGGGGTCCGAGTGCTCGGCGCGGTGGAGAACATGCGCGGGCTCAGATGCCCCTGCTGCGACACGACCATCGAGGTCTTCCCGCCGGTCCGCGAGGAGGACTCGATCTGGGCGTTCGGCGTCCAGCGACTCGGCTCGGTCCCGCTCGACCCGAAGCTCAGCCGCTCCAGCGCGGCCGGCCGCCCGGTGGTTGTGGACGACCGCGATTGCCCCCAGGCCAGGGCACTCCGTGCGATCGCGGCGAAGCTGCACGACACGCTCGGCTGAGGGCTCGCATCGCCGGTCCGCGCAAGAATCTCGCGTTCTCGACCTTCGGTTGTCGATTCAGCCGATGGCCGTTCGTCGGATAGGGTGTTGGGGCCACAGCGACGGCCAAGGAGGCCAGGATGGCACAGTATCTCCTGCTGATCTACGGAGACGAGACCCAGTTCGAGAACCCGACTCCCGAGCTCTGGAACCAGATGATGGAGCAGCACGGGACGTTCGCCCAGGGCGTGGTGAAGCAGGGCGGCAAGATCGTCGCCGGAGAGGCGCTCCAGCCGACGGCGACGGCGACCTCGGTCCGCGGCTGGGACTCGGGCGACCCGGTGGTCACCGACGGCCCGTTCGTGGAGACCAAGGAGGCGCTGGGCGGCTTCTATATCGTCGAAGCCGCTGACCTGGACCAGGCCATCACCTTCGCCAAGCAGTGCCCAGCGCCCGCCGGCGGGATCGAGGTCCGGCCGGTGATGGATACGTCCCAGTCTTCGGCCGGGGCGTAAGAGCGGGGGGACGCCAGGTCGTGACCGAGGTCAGTCAGGTCCTGGCGCAGGCGCACCGTCGCGAGTGGGCTTTCGTGCTCGCCGCGACGGTGCGCGTTGCCGGGGACCTGGACATCGCCGAGGAGTGCGTACAGGACGCGTTCGTCTCGGCCTTGGCGACCTGGTCGGAGCGCGGCGTCCCCGACAATCCAGGCGCGTGGCTGACCACCGCCGCTCGGCGCCGCGCTCTCGACCTGCGGCGGCGCGACCGCACCCTGCGCGCAAAGCTGCCGCTGCTGGTGGGCACCGAGCGCGCGGCCTTCAGCGACGAGGTCGGCGGCGCCGAGGAGGCGAGCGTGATCCCTGACGACCGGCTGCGGCTAGTGTTCACCTGCTGCCACCCTGCCCTGGCCGTGGAGGCGCAGGTGGCACTGACTCTGCGGCTGCTGTGCGGGCTGACCACCACGGAAATCGCCCGGGCGTTCCTGGTCAGCGAGACCACCATGGCCGCGCGGATCACCAGGGCCAAGAAGAAGATCGCGGTGGCCCGCATCCCCTACCGGATCCCGCCGGTGCACGAGCTGCCCGACCGGCTGGACGCGGTGCTGACCGTCGTGCACCTGCTCTACACCACCGGCCACACCGCTCCGGAGGGCGACCGGCTGGTGCGGCCGGAGCTGGTGGAACGGGCGCTGGACCTGGCGCGAATGCTGAGCGCGCTGATGCCGGACGACCGCGAGGTGCGCGGGCTGCTGGCGCTGCTGTTGCTGAACGACGCGCGGCGCGCGACCCGGACCGGCGAGCGCGGGCGGCTGCTTCTCCTGGAGGAGCAGGACCGCTCGCGTTGGGACGGGCAGGCCATCGCCGAGGGCACCGAGCTGGTGCGCCAGGCGCTCCGCCGCGGGCGGCCGGGCCGGTTCTCGCTGCAGGCGGCAATCGCGGCGGTGCACGCCGAGGCGCCGACCTACGCGGACACCGACTGGCGCGAGATCCTCGGGCTCTATGACGCCCTGCTGGCGGTCTGGCGCTCCCCTGTCGTCGAGCTCAACCGGGCGGTCGCGGTCGCCATGGTCGACGGGCCGGTGGCCGGCCTGGCGGCGATCGACACGGTCGCCGGGGATTCTCGCCTGGCTGCCTATCCGTACCTCCAGGCCGCCCGGGCGGACCTGCTCCGTCGGCTCGGGCGCCAGGACGAGGCGGCCGCGGCCTACCGGACCGCGATGGAGCTGGCGACCAACGCGGCCGAACGGAGCTTCCTCGCCCACCGCCTCCAGGAGGTCACGGCAGGGGCAGAGTAAGCCAGCTCTCAGAGCCGTGTGCCGCCCCATGCCCCGGTCCCGCCTCCCGCCGCGGCCGGCGCCCGGCACGAGGCCGCCCTGCCGCAACCGGTGCCGCGCCGTCGTGCCGGCCGCACGGCGCCGATCAGGGGCGCTTGTGGGGGTCGTAGGCCATCGCCTCGAGGCGGGCGACGCGCTCGGCTGTCGGCGGGTGGGTGGAGAACAGCCTGGCCATCCCGCCCCCGTTGAACTTGAACGGGTTGGAGATGAACAGGTGGGCGGTGGACGGGTTGGTGGTCGCCGGCTGGGTCCCGCGCGAGTACGCCTCGATCTTGCGGAGCGCGTTGGCGAGCGCGAGCGGGTCGGCGGTCAACGCGGCACCAGAGGAATCGGCGCCGAACTCGCGGCTACGGGTCACCGCCATCTGGATCAGCAGCGCGGCGATCGGGCCGAGGATGAGCAGGGCCAGCTCCGCGAGCGGGTTGCGGTCCCTGTCCCCGCCGCCGAGCGGGATGAACCAGGCCAGGCGCGCCAGGAACATGATGATGGCGCCCATGGTCGCGGCCACCGACGAGATCAGGATGTCCCGGTTCTTCACGTGCGACAGCTCGTGGGCGAGCACGCCCTCCAGCTCGCGCGGCTCCAGGATCGGCAGGATGCCCTGAGTCACCGCGACCGCGGCGTGCTTGGGATTGCGGCCGGTGGCGAAGGCGTTCGGCTGCTGGCTCGGCGACACGTAGAGCCTCGGCATGGGCATCCCGGCTCTGCCCGCCAGCCCTCTGACGATCCGGTACAGCTCCGGGTACTCGGACTCGGTGACGGGCTTCGCCCGCGCCGACAGGATCGCGATCTTGTCCGAGAAGAAGTAGGCCACGCCGTTCATCAGGACCGCGAACGCCAGCGCCAGCGGAAGATAAGCGCCACCGCCGATCCGCGAGCCAATGAAGAGGACGATCGCGCTCATCGCCGCCAGCAGCAGCGTGGTCTTCATGTAATTGCGGCTGTTCATCGAGACACACTCCCCCAAACGGGTCGACATCGGCCCGGTCGAGGTCTTGCTGCACCAGAGGGTTGGCCCGGGCCCCGGCCGCCCTTGGCGGCGTTCTGGCGGGGCTTCGGTCGAGCTGCTCCCCTCGATCGGACAATTCAAGGGTACCCAGGCGGATTCAAGAGCGCGTAAGGATATCCCCACCCTCTGACGTGCGGGTTTCTGTGATCCGCGCGGCCGCCGCCGGGCTCCTTCCCTGGGAAGACGCGAGCTCGTCCCAGGGCAGGACGGCACGGATGCGCCACGCTGCTATGGTGCAGGCTGACATCTCCGGATCCTGCGGACATGGGTGGGAACGACCTTGCTCGAGCTCATCGGACTCACACGCCGCTATGGTGACCTGGTCGCCCTGGACGACCTGTCGTTCACGGTCGCCGATGGCCAGATGTTCGGGTTTGTCGGACCCAACGGTGCCGGCAAGACCACCGCGATGCGAATCATCCTCGGCGTCCTGGAACCCGACGCCGGAGAGGTCCTCTGGCGCGGTCGCCCGATCGACGACGAGGTCCGCAGGCGGGTCGGATACATGCCCGAAGAACGGGGCCTGTATCCGAGGATGAAGGTCCGGGGCCAGCTCGAATACTTCGCGCGGCTCCACGGCTTATCCCCTGAAGACGCCCACGACTCCACCGCCTTCTGGACCGAGCGCCTCGGCGTGGCGGCACGAGCCGGGGACCGCGTCGAGGCGCTGTCGCTCGGCAACCAGCAGCGCGTGCAGCTCGCCGCGGCACTGGTGCACCGTCCGGAGCTGCTGGTGCTCGACGAACCGTTCTCCGGGCTGGACCCGGTCGGGGTGGACGCGCTCGCCGAAATCCTCACGGAGCAGGCCGCGGCTGGCGTGCCGGTGATCTTCTCCAGTCATCAGCTCGAGCTGGTGGAGCGCCTGTGCGAGGCGGTGGCGATCATCGACCACGGGCGGCTGGTGGCTGCTGGCCGGGTCACCGACCTCCGCGCCGCCGGCGCGCAGCGGCGCTACCGGGTGGGCGTGGACGGCTCGGCGGACCGGTGGTGGGCGGGACTGCGGGGAGTGCGGCCGGTGGAGGGCAGCAACGGCCAGGTGATGCTGGAACTGGAGGACGGGGTGGACGAGCAGGGCGTGCTGGACGCGGCGCGGCGAGCGGGCAGGGTGACGTATTTCAGCTCGGCGACGCCCTCGCTGGCGGACCTGTTCCGCGAGGCGGTGGGCTCGTGAAGACCGTCGACGGCATCCGGCTGACCGCCCGGCGCGAGGTGGTGGAGCGCACCCGCGACCGGGCGTTCCTCATCTCGACCCTCGTCACCCTGCTGATCCTCGCCGCCGTGATCGTGGTGCCCAAGCTGTTCGGCTCGGACTCCAACACCTTCGACGTCGGGCTGGTCGGCGCGGCATCGCAGCGGCTCGGGCCGGCGCTGACCTCGCAGGCCGCCGCCGCGGACGTCAGGATCCGGCTGCAGTCTCCCGCCGACGCCGCCGACGCCGAGGCGGAGGTGCGCAGCGGCAAGCTGGACGCCGCCGTCCTGGACGGCGGCGAACTGGTCTCCAAGACGCAGCCCAACGACCGGCTGGCGCTGATCATCCAGGCCGCCTCGCGCACGTGGAGGGCGCAGGAGGGCCTGGCGGCCCGCGGGCTCAGCCCGAGCGAGATCAGCTCGACGCTGGCGCCGGAGCCGCTGCCGGTGCGCTCGCTGGAGCCGACCGACCGGAACGCCACCGCCAAGAAGAACATCGCCACCATCGCCGTGTTCCTGCTGTACGGGCAGATCATCGGCTACTGCATGGGCGTGGCCAGCGGCGTGGTCGAGGAGAAGGCCACGCGCGTGGTCGAGGTGCTGCTGGCCACGGTGCGGCCGGTGCAGCTCCTGGCCGGCAAGGTGATCGGCATCGGCGTGGTCGGGCTGTTGCAGTTGCTGCTGATCGGGACCATCGGCCTGGCGATGGCGGTGGGGCTGCGGACGATCACGCTGCCGGCGGGGGCGTTCGGCACCATCGGCATCGTGCTGCTGTGGTTCGTGCTCGGCTACGCCTTCTACGCGAGCCTGTTCGCCGTGGCCGGCGCGGTCGTCTCGCGCCAGGAGGAGCTGCAGAACAGCACCACGCCGCTGACGCTGGTGCTGGTCGCGTCCTTCTTCGTCGCGATCAACTCGGCGTTCGGCAGCTCCACCACGCCGCTGGCCCAGGTCTGCACCTACCTGCCGCCGACGGCGCCGCTGATCGTCCCGCTGCGCATCGCCAGCGGTGACATCGCGCCCTGGCAGGTCGGCGTCACCCTGGCGATCATGCTGGCCTCCACCGTGCTGGTGGTGCTGCTCGCCAGTCGCGTCTACGCCGGAGCCATCCTGCGCACCGGCGCCCGCGTCAAGCTCCTCGACGCCTGGAGGTCCGCCACCCGCGCCGCCGACCCCACCCGCCAGCCGGCGTGATTCTCGAGGCGCCTACGCCAGCGACGACAACGATTCACCCGCTTGGATGACCCCTCAATAACGGATATCGAGTGCATAGCGCAGCGCACGGTCGAGCTGCGCTCGCTTGACCTCGTCCAGTCGACCCACGGGTGTGGGAGCCAGCGCCCTCTGCGGAACCGTCAACAGGTTGTCGCATGAGATGACGCTTGCAGCAGGCAGGCCATGCTCCTGTCCGACCTCGACCTCAGAGCGGATCCCCCGAATCGTGCGGGTGATCGGCGCGCAGGTGACCGTGTGGAGCACCCCTATTGCCGCCTCGCGGGTCAGGACACACACCGGCCGCCTGCCGGCAGGTGGCCCCAGCTCAGCCCAGTAAATCTCACACCGGGCTACCACTCGGGTGCGTTCTCTGCGGCGAGGCGCGCAGCGGCCTCCACGATCGCCGGATCCTGGGGCTGGCGACGGTAGGCGTCGACCAGCTCCCGGTCGGCCTCGGCAAGATCCGCCGCTTCGAGGACCGCGACCGCGCCACGGCGCAGCAGCTCAGACCGGCTGGTCCCAGCCTTCCGGGCGAGGGCGTCGAGTCGATCGACGAGCTGGTCGTCAAGCTGGACGAGAACTTCTCTTCGTGCCATGGGCATATGGTAGAGCATATGCCAGCCGCGTGACTACTTGCTGGCGACCAGGGTGGAGAGGGGGGCGTACTGGACCAGCAGGTTGGGGAGGATGCCGAGGACGATGACGCCGGCCAGGGCGAGGCCGATGGCGACGGTGAGGGCGGGGGACGGGCGTGCGGGGGTGCGCTCGATCGGGGCGCCCTCCGGCGGCTTTGAGACCCACATGCTGCGGGCGATGGCGGCGTAGTAGAACAGCGCGACCACGGTCATCACGCCCATGAACACGGCCAGCGCGAACAGGCTCGCGCGGTCGCCGTTGATCGCGGCCCGGAACACCACGAACTTGGCGTACCAGCCGGCCAGCGGCGGCAGCCCCGCCAGCGACAGCAGGAAGATGGTCATGGCGGTCGCCAGCGCGGGGGAGCGCTGCCCGAGCCCGGCGTAGTCGGCGATCAGGTTGCCGGGCTGGCGCTGGCTCACCAGGGTGACCACGGCGAAGGCGCCGAGGTTGGTGAAGGCGTAGATCAGCAGGTAGATGAGCACCGCCTGGAAGGCCTGGGAGCGGGCGTCCGGGCTGGAGGACCCCACCGCGAACGGGACCAGCATGTAGCCGGCCTGCGCCACCGACGAGTAGGCGAGCAGCCGGACGATGTTGGTCTGGGCGAGCGCGATGACGTTGCCGATCAGCATGGTCAGCGCGGCCAGCACGGCGAACGCCGGCGCCCAGTACCGCGAGTAGGCGGGGAAGGCGACGAAGGTCACCTGGAGCAGGCCGGCGAACCCGGCGGCCTTGGACGCCACCGACAGGTAGGCGGCCACCGGGATCGGGGAGCCCTCGTAGGTGTCGGGTGCCCAGAAGTGGAACGGCGCGGCGGAGACCTTGAAGGCGAAGCCGGTGACCACCAGGAACACGGCCATCACGGCGGCCGGCTCGTTGCCGACGGCCTGCAGCCGCTGCGCGACCACCCCGAGGTTCAACGAGCCGGTGAAGCCGTAGACCAGGCTCATGCCGAAGAGCATCACCGCGGTCGACAGCACGCCGATCAGCAGGAACTTGAGCGCGCCCTCGTTGGAGCGCGCGTCGCCCTTGCGGAAGCCGGCGACGATGAAGCCGGTGGCCGAGAGGATCTCCAGCGACAGGAACAGCATCAGCAGGTCGCGGGAGGACGGCATCAGCAGCATGCCGACGAAGCTGGACAGCACCAGGAAGTAGAACTCTCCCTGGTAGACGGTGCCCTGAGCGATGTAGCGGCCGCTCATCAGCAGCACCAGGACCAGCGAGCCCAGGAACAGGCCCTTGAACAGCAGGGCGTAGTTGTCGATCACGAACGAGCCACCGAAGGTGCTGCGGTTGCCCTGCCCGACCAGGGTCGCCAGCGCGATCCCGGCCGCCACCGTGCCGGCCAGGGCCAGGTAGTTGTTGGCCACCTTGGCCCGGTCGTCCAGGAACAGGTCCACGACCAGCACGAGGATCGCCGTGCCGGCCAGCAGCATCTCCGGCAGGATCGCGTGGAAATCGATCGGCACGGGGGTCTCCTCTAGATCACTTGAACAGGTCGGCGAACCAGCCGACGACGGCCGGGTTGGTGACGCCCAGGATCATCCGCGGCAGGAAGCCGAGGGCGACGGTCAGCAGGATCAGCGGGGTCCAGGCGCTGTACTCCACGGCGGCCACGTCGCCGAGCACCCGGCCGCTCCAGCGGTCGTGCGGGCGACCGAGGGTGACGCGCTGCAGCAGCCAGAGGAAGTAGCCGGCGGTCAGCAGGGTCCCGATCAGCCCGACGACCGCCAGCGTCCGGAACAGCCCGACCTGCAGGCCGGCGGCCGGGTTCCAGGCGGCCAGCAGCGCCAGGATCTCGCCCCAGAAGCCGGCGAGCCCCGGCAGGCCCAGCGACGCGATGCACGACAGCGTGAAGATGCCGGCCAGCCGGGGCATCGACTTGGCCATGCCACCGCCGAGCTCGACGATGTCGCGGGTGTGGTAGCGCTCGTGGATGGAGCCGGCCAGAAAGAACAGCATCCCGGTGATGACCCCGTGGGCGACCATGCCGAACACGGCGGCGTTGATCCCGATGGGGGTGAGGGTGGCGATGCCCAGCATCACGAAGCCCATGTGCCCGACCGACGAGTAGGCGATCAGCCGCTTCACGTCGCGCTGGGCCAGGCAGCACAGCGACCCGTAGATGATCGCGATGGCGCCGAGCACGCCGATGGTCGGCGCCCACCAGCGGGCGGCCTCCGGCAGGATCGGCAGGCCGATCCGCACGAACGCGTAGGTGCCCATCTTCAGCAGGATCCCGGCCAGCAGCACCGAGCCGACCGTCGGCGCCTCGGTGTGGGCGTCGGGGAGCCAGGTGTGCAGCGGCCACATCGGCACCTTGACGGCGAAGCCGATGCCCATGGCCAGGAACACGATCGTCCCGAAGGTCCCGCCGAAGCGGGCGGCGCCCATCCCCTGAAGGGTGAGCATGTCGAAGGTGCGGCTGGCGGCATCCGGCCCGCTCTTGAACCACAGCGCCAGGAAGCCCAGCAGCATGATCACCGAGCCGGTCAGCGTGTAGAGGATGAACTTGACCGAGGCGTAGTCGCGCCTGGGCCCGCCCCAGACGGCGATCGTGAAGTACATCGGGATGAGCACGAGCTCCCAGAACACGAAGAACAGGATCAGGTCCAGGGCGGCGAAGGTGCCGTTCATCCCGGTCTCGAGCGCCAGCAGCAGCGCCAGGAACGCCCTGGGGTTGCGCGGCTCCGGCAGGATCCGGGTGGAGTAGACCACGCACAGGAAGCTGAGCAGCAGTGACAGCACCAGCAGCGGCAGGGCGATGCCGTCGACGCCGACATGGTAGCCGGCGCCGATCGAGGCGATCCACGACCGCTTGACCTCGAACTGCATGGTCCTGCCGGCGCCGTAGTCGAAGCGGGCCAGCATCACGATGCCGACCAGCAGCGGCAGGCCGGTGAACAGCAGCGCCGCCGCCTTCAGCGGCCGCTCGCCGGGCCGGGTGCCCTCGACCGCGGCCCCGCCTTCGGCGGGCGCCGCACCGCCGGTGGCCGGGACCGCGGCGCTCCGCCGGGCGCCTGGCAGCACGGCGATGACCACCGCTCCCACCAGGGGCAGGAACACCGCCAGGCTCAACGCCCAGGTGTCGAACCACTCCACGCCGCCCGCATCCTCCTGTGTCGAGTGCCGCCAGCCGGCGGCACGGCTTCCAGCCCCGCCGAGCTACCTGCCGATCACCTGGGTCACCAGCACCGCCAGACCCACCACACCGATGAACAGCGCGGCCGCGTACCACTGCGCCTGGCCCGACTGGAGGTAGCGAAGCCCCCTGGAGAGCCGGCGCGTGCCCAGCGCCGCGCCGTTGACCACCCCGTCGATGACCCGCTGGTCGAACCAGTAGGTGGCGGGGGCGAGCTGCCCGGTCACCGCGCGCACGAACACGCCCTCGTACAGGTCGTCCAGGAAGTACTTGCGCTGGAGCAGCGTGTACAGCGGCGGGACCCGTGTCAGGTACTCGCGCTCGGGCAGGCCGCGCCGGTACAGGGCGCTGGCGAACCCCAGGCCCAGCAGGGCGACCGCCGTGGTGGCGGCGACCAGGCCCCAGTTCACCGCCACGGCGCCCTCGCTGGGCAGCAGCGACGTCGAGATCCACTTGCCGATGTTGTTGGAGCCGACCAGCGGCGAGCCGACCACGCCGGCGCCGACCGAGCCGATCGCCAGCACCACCAGGGGGACAAGGATGATGCCGTCGGACTCGCGCGGGCGCCCCTGGCCCCGGTAGGCGCCGCCGAACGCCAGCCACAGCATCCGCGCCACGTAGAAGGCGGTGAGGAAGGCGGTGACCACGCCGACGACGAAGACCACCTGCGCCACCCCCCGCGAGCCGGCCACGCCATCGATTCCGCCGCCGAAACCCATGCGCCAGGCGTCGTTGAGGATCTCGTCCTTGGACCAGAACCCCGCAAGCGGGATCAACCCGGCCAGCGACAGCGCCCCGATCGTGAAGGTCCAGAACGTCCACGGCATGACCCGGCGCAGGCCGCCCATCTCGCTCAGATTGTTGGTGTGGATCGAGTGGATGATCGACCCGGCCGCCAGGAACAGCAGCGCCTTGAAGAAGGCGTGCGTGAACAGGTGGAAGATGCCGGCCGAGTAGCCGCCGACTCCGAGCCCGGCCATCATGTAGGCGAGCTGCGAGATCGTCGAGTAGGCGAGCACGCGCTTGATGTCGTCCTGGATCAGCGCGAGCAGAGCGGCGATCAGCATGGTGAGGCTGCCGATCAGGGCGACCTCGTTGAGCGCCGCCGGCGAGGCCTCGAACACCGGGTACATGCGCGCCACCAGGAACACCCCCGCCGCCACCATGGTGGCCGCGTGGATCAGCGCCGACACCGGGGTCGGGCCGGCCATAGCGTCGGGGAGCCAGGTGTGCAGCGGGAACTGGCCCGACTTTCCGATCGCGCCGCAGAACAGCAGCACCGCGCCGAGCGTGATGGTGCCGCTGGAGAGCTGCCCCGAGTGGGCCGCGTCGACGATCCTGGGGATCTCGAAGCTGCGAGCGGCCCAGAACAGCACGAAGATGCCGGCCATGAAGCCGAGGTCGCCCACCCGGGTGGTGAGGAACGCCTTGATGGCCGCCCGCGAGTTGGCGTGGTCCTCCCAGTAGTGGCCGATCAGGAAGTACGAGCAGATGCCCATGATCTCCCAGCCGACCAGCAGCATCAGCAGGTTGTCGGCCACCACCACGATCAGCATGCCGGCGGTGAACAGCGACAGGTTGGCGAAGAACATCGTGTAGCGCTCGTCCCCGCGCATGTAGGAGACCGAGTAGACCTGCACGAACAGCGAGATGGTGGTGACTACGAACAGCAGCACCGCCGCCAGACCGTCCACGGTGATGCCGACCGGGATGGTGAACTGGCCGGAAATCGGGGCCCAGGTCGTGCTCACGTGGTACGGCTGGCTCCCGCCGATCACGCTGGCGAGGATGCCGATGGACAGGACCCAGCCGACCGCGACCGCCAGGATGCCGATCGGGGCGCCCTTGCCCGGGGTCCGCTTGCCCACGAGCAGGATGACCGCCCATGCCGCCAGCGGCAGGGCGGGGACGAGCCAGGCGAGCTTCACCATCTGAGCAGATCCACCTCGTCGATGTTGACCGTCTCCCGGTTGCGGAAGATCAGCAGCACGATCGCCAGCCCGATGCCGACCTCGGCCGCGGCAACGGCCACCACGAACAGCGCGAACACCTGCCCGGCGAGGATCTTGTCCTGCAGGAAGGCGTTGAAGGCGATCAGGTTGATGTTCACGGCGTTCAGCATCAGCTCGATGCTCATCAGCACCATCACCGCGTTGCGCCGGGCAAGCACGCCGTAGATCCCGGCGCTGAACAGGAAGGCGGCGAACACCAGCGGGTAGAGCAGACGCATCCGTAGCTCTCCTTCCAGTTTCTAGTCGCGGCGGGCGAGCACGATCGCGCCGACCAGGGCGGCCAGCAGGAGCACGCTGACCGCCTCGAAGGGCAGCACGAAGTTCCTGAAGAGCGAGTTCCCGAGCGCGGCCGTGGCGGTGGCGGCCCGGTTGGCGATGCGGTCGCCGCCGAAGGCTCGCACCAGGAAGGTCGTGAGCATGGCGAAGAAGCCGCCGGCCACCACCAGCGCGCCGATGCGGGCGCGGACGGTGTTGTCGAGCACGCGCCGGCCGATGGGGGCGCGGGTCAGCATGATCCCGAACAGCAGCAGCACCACGATGGCGCCGACGTAGATGATCACCTGCACGAAGGCGACGAACGGCGCGGCCAGCAGCAGGTAGATGCCCGCCACGCTGGCCAGCGCGACCACCAGGTAGAGCGCGGCGTGGACGATGTTGCGGCTGGTCACCACCAGCAGGCCGCCGATCCCGCCGATGATCGCCAGGATCAGGAAGGCGATCTCCTGCCCGCTCATCCCCCGCCCCCATTCTGCTCGGCCTGATTCACCGGGGCATTCCCTTGGGGTTCCCCGGACCCCTCCGCCAACTTCGCCCGGGCCTCTGCCTTGGCCTTGCGCATGTAGGCGGCCTTGGCCTTGGCCCTGGCGGTCCGCTCGGGCTCGCCCGCGGCGACCAGCCGGTCGAAGGTCTCCTGGTCGATCCCTGGCTCGACGTGCACGTCCGGCTGCCTGGCGGGCGCGGCCGGGGCCGCCTCCGCCGCGGCTGGCGCTGCCGAGGTCCCCGCGGCAGCCTGACGCAGTGGGGCATCCCCTGGGGGTTCCCCGGCCCCCTCCGGCGTCTCGGCGGGCGCCGCCGCGGCCTGCGCGGCAGCCTCCCGTGCCGCCTCCGCGGCCGCCGCGGCCTTGGCGGCGGCCGCCTCGCGCGCCTTGCGGACGGCCGCGAACTCGGGCGGCTCGACCGCGCCCTCCTCGAGCGGGTCAGGCGCCGGGACCGTGTAGGCCCACTCGCGCAGCCGCTCCTTCTCGTGCGTCAGCGGCTCGTGGGAGTACTCGGCGTACTCGAACTCGGGGCTCCAGTAGAGCGCGTCGAAGGGGCAGACCTCCACGCAGATCCCGCAGTACATGCAGAGCGCGAAGTCGATCGCGAAGCGGTCCAGGATGTTGCGGGTGCGCGCGCGGCCGCCCTCCTTGGGCGCGACCGTCTCCTTGTGCGAGTCGATGTAGATGCACCAGTCGGGGCACTCGCGCGAGCACAGCATGCAGACGGTGCAGTTCTCCTCCACCAGCGCGATCACTCCGCGCGACCGCGCCGGCAGGTCCGGGCGGACGTGCGGGTACTGCGCGGTGGCCGATCGCCGCGACATCGTCCTGAATGTGACGCCGAGCCCCTTGAGCAGCCCGGCTCCCTTGAGCGCCGGCATCCTAGAACCCCACCTTCACGAATCCGACGACCAGGATGAGCAGCAGCGCCACGGGCACCAGCCGGAGCCAGGCCAGCGACTGGAGCTGGTCCTCGCGCAGCCGCGGGTAGGTCGCCCGCAGCCAGATCACCACGAACGACAGCGCGAACACCTTGGCCAGCAGCCACCAGGGGCCGGACGGGATGATCCAGCCCCGGTAGCCGCCGAACCACAGCGTGGCCGCGATCGCCGACTGCACCACGATGCCGGCGTACTCGGTCAGCAGAAAGAAGGCGAAGCGCAATCCCGTGTACTCGGTCAGGTGCCCGAACACCAGCTCGGAATCGGCCACCGGCATGTCGAACGGCGGCCGTGTCAGTTCGGCGACCGCCGCGGTGCCGAAGATCAGGAACGCGAACCACTGCCAGGGGTAGACGATGTTCCAGACGGTGTCCTGGCGCTCCACGATGACCGCGAGGTCGGCCGACCCCGCCTGCATCGCCACGGCCGCCGCGGCCAGCACCAGCGGCAGCTCGTAGGCGATCAATTGGGCGGCCGCGCGCACCCCGCCCATCAGCGAGTACTTGTTCGCGCTCGACCAGGCGGCCATCAGCGTGCCGATCACGCTGACGCTGCCAAGCGCCAGCACCACGAACAGCCCCACGTCCGAGCGGATGGGCACCAGGTCCGGGCCGTAGGGCAGGAACCCGAACAGCAGGATGGTCGGGATGAGGGCGACCGCGGGAGCCAGCGCGAACACCCATTTGTCGGCCGCCTTGGGGACGATGCTCTCCTTCTGAACGAACTTGACCCCGTCGGCGACCAACTGGAGCACGCCGTGGAAGCGCCCCGCCTCCATGGGCCCGAGCCGGGCCTGCATGTGGGCCAGGACCTTGTGCTCCAGGTAGCCCACGACCAGCGGGATGGTGAGGAACACCAGCAGCACCACGACGACCTTGACCGGCATCAGCACCCAGTAGTGCGAGAACCAGTCCCGGAGGGTGTCCATCATCGGTCGATGTCCCCCACGATGAAGAACATCGAGCCCATCACCGCGATCATGTCGGGCACCAGGGTTCCCTTCAGCAGGTAGGGCAGCGAGGAGATGTTGTTGAACGAGGGGGTGCGCATCTTGAAGCGCCAGGGCGTCTTCTCGTTGTGCGAGACCATGTAGTACGAGAGCTGGCCGAGCGGGTTCTCGGCGCGCACGTAGGCGTGGCCGGCGGGGGCGCGGACGACCTTGGGCAGCCGCACGTTGACCGGCCCTGGCGGGATCCGGTCGTGGACCTGCTCGATGATCCGCAGCGACTCCTTCATGCGCGCGATCAGCACCGAGTAGCGGTCGTAGCAGTCGCCGTTGGTCCGCACGGGCACGTCGAAGGAGACCTGGTCGTAGAAGCAGTACGGCTCGGTCTTGCGCGCGTCCTCGGGGACGCCCGACGCCTGCAGCAGCGCGCCCGAGACCCCGTAGGAGCAGGCCACGTCGGCGGGCAGCACGCCGACGCCCCTGGTGCGGGCCATGAAGATCTCGTTGCCGAGGACCAGGTCCTCGTACTCCTTGATGCGCTCGCGGATCTTGGGGACGAGCTGGCGCGACATCTGGAGGGCGCCGCGCGGCAGGTCCTGCTTGAGCCCGCCCACGCGGCAGTAGGTGAGGTGGAGCCGGCCGCCGGTGATCCACTCCATCAGCGCCTGGATCTCCTCCCGCTCGCGGAAGGCGTAGAACATCGGCGTGATAGCGCCCAGCTCGAGCGGGTAGGAGCCGACGAACATCAGGTGGTTGAGCACCCGGGTCCATTCGCACATCAGCATGCGGATCCAGGTGGCCCGCTCCGGGACCTCCATCTCCATCTGCTTCTCGACCACCAGGGCCACGCCCAGCTCGTTGCACACCGCCGAGACCCAGTCGTGCCGGTTGACCAGGGCGATGATCTGCCGGTAGTCGCGGTACTCCGCCAGCTTCTCGAAGGAGCGGTGCATGTAGCCGATGACCGGCTGGGCGTTCTCGATCATCTCGCCGTCGAGCGTCACGATGACCCGCAGCACGCCATGGGTCGCCGGGTGCTGCGGGCCCACGTTGAGCGTCATGTCCTGCGTCTGCAGCGCCCGGTCGGCCTTGTCCGTGACGATGATGCCGATGCCGGTGCCGTCCGCGGCCTGGAAGGCCGCGCCCGCCGGCGCCGTCTCCGCGGCCCTGGCGCCGCTGCCGTTGCCCGCGTTGGTCTGCTCGATGATGGCCACCGCTACTCCCCTGGTTCCTTGCCCCCGGGCCAGACCTTGGCCTCCCTGGCCAGCAGGGCGAACTCCTTGCGCAGCGGGTAGCCCTCGAACTCCTCCGGCAGGAGCAGCTTGGCCAGGTTGGGGTGGCCGTCGAAGCTCACGCCGAACAGCTCGGCGGTCTCGCGCTCGTGCCAGTTGGCGCCCGCCCACAGGTCGTACAGCGTCGGCAGGTGCCCGCCGTCGCGCGGCACCACCGTGCGGAGCTGGACGTGGTGCCGGTGGTTGGTGGAATACACGTGCAGCACCACGGCGATGCCCGCGGCCTCCTCGTCCACGCCGCAGAGGAAGTCGAAGAAGTTGCAGGCCACCTCCGGGTCGCGCCGCACGAACTCGGCGGCCCGTCGCCACTGGTCCCCCGCCAGCGTCACGGTCAGCAGGCCGTAGGAGATCTCCGGGTCGAGCGGCTCGGAACCGAACTCGGCGACCAGGTGGTCGCGCAGGGCTTCGGCGTCCACTAGGAACCCACCGGGACCTGATTCGGGTCGCCCACCACGATGGGCTCCAGCTCGCCCTTGGCGTAGCGCTGGTGCAGCGACTCGGTCCCGATGCGCTCCTGGAGCTTGATGATCCCGTGCAGCAGCGCCTCGGGCCGGGGCGGGCATCCGGGGACGTACACGTCCACCGGGATGATCTGGTCGACGCCCTTGGTCACCGAGTAGGAGTCCCAGTAGGGGCCGCCGCAGTTGGAGCACGACCCGAACGAGATCACGTACTTCGGCTCCGGCATCTCGTCGTAGAGCCGCTTGATGGCCGGGGCCATCTTGTCGGTGAGGGTGCCCGACACCACCAGCAGGTCCGCCTGCCGGGGGCCGTGCGCGAACGGGATCACGCCGAGGCGGATGAAGTCGTGCCGCGCCATGGAGGTGGCGATGAACTCGATCGCGCAGCAGGCAAGGCCGAAGTTGAACACCCACAGGGAGTACTTGCGGCCCCAGTTGAAGACGAATTTGATGGGCTGGGGAAGCTCGACGGCGTCGATCAGACCCATTTCAGGACACCCTTCCGGAAGGCATAGAGCAGGCCGACCGCCAGGACGGCGATGAAGACCACCATCTCCCACAGCGCGGCCACCCCGAGCGATGAGAACACCAGCGCCCAGGGGAACAGGAAGACGCTCTCGACATCGAAGATCACGAACAGGAAAGCGAAGACGTAGTAGCGGATCTGCGTCTGCCCCCAGTGGCTGCCGATCGGCTGCATGCCGCTCTCGTAGGTGGTGAGCTTGCCCGGTGTCGGCCGGTGGGGCCGCAGTGCCCAGTTGACCCCGAACGCCAGCGCCACGAACCCGATCGCGAGCACGAGCAGGCCGGCCAGCGTTCCGTAGGCCTGGAAGTACTGGGTCATCGACTCCCTCGATTCCACCGTCGGGCGCTTGGGAGCAGCGCACCCTCCGCCTGACCCGGCACCGCCCGCGACCCGACTGCTTCACAGCGGGGCGGCCGCATCGGCGCCGGCAGCGCAGGCCGCGTGCCCGGCCTGGCTGGGGGCATTCTATGCCACTGGCCGCAACCCCAGCCAATTGTAAAGCGCCAGGTAGAAGCCAGTTTTCGCACGAACGAACAAGCGCGGGCGCGTCGCGCCCGCCACCCGGAGTCCTTGGGGGGCCGTGGCCGTCCGCGGCTAGACCTGGCGGTCGAAGACCTGGTCGGCGACGGCTTCGAGGGCGAGGCGGCCGGCGCCCCGGGGGAGGCGGCCCAGGGCGGCCTTGGCGCGGTCGACCTCGGCTTCGGCAGAGGCGCGAGCCTCGGCCAGGGCGGGAGAGCAGCGCAGCAGGGCGAGCGCCTCGGCGACGTCGTCGTCGTCCCGCTCGCCCTCCAGCAGCTCGGTCAGCCGGCGGGCCTGCGGGCCGCCACGGCGCAGCAGGTACAACACGGGCAGGGTGCGCACGCCGGCGCGCAGGTCGGTGCCAGGTTCCTTGCCGGCGATGGCGGTCTCCGTGGTGATGTCGAGCAGGTCGTCGCCGAGCTGGAAGGCGACCCCGACCCGCTCGCCGTACTCGGTGAGCGCGTCGACCTCCCGGTCGCTTGCCCCGGCGAGCCAGCCGCCGAGGCGGCAGGCGGCGGCGATCAGCGCGCCGGTCTTGTCGGTGACCACGCCGAGGTAGTGACCGATCGGGTCCTCGCCGGGGAGCAGGCCGCGGATCTCGCGGATCTCGCCCTGCACGACCCGGCCGATGGCCCTGGCCAGCACCCTGGTCGGCTCGGTGCCGAGGTCGGCGGTGACGTCAGAGGCGCGGGCGAACAGGTAGTCGCCGGTGAGGATGGCGACCTTGTTGTCGTAGCGGGCGTTGGCCGAGCGGGCGCCGCGCCGCACCTCGGCCTCGTCCATCACGTCGTCGTGGTAGAGGGTCGACAGGTGGGTCAGCTCGATCGCCACCGAGGCGCCGATCAGCCGCGACTCGTCCGGCTCGCCCAGGTGCCCCGAGATCAGCACCAGCGTCGGCCGGAACCGCTTGCCGCCGGCGCGCACCAGGTAGCCCGCCGCCTCCTGGATGAAGGGGTCGGCGCTGACCACCGCCTCGGCGAGAGCGACCTCGACGAGCTCCAGCCGGGCGCGCACGCGCGCCTCGAGAGCGCCGAGGTCCCCTTCCACGAGCGGTCGAGCTGCCGGTACCACTTAGCCGAGAATCCTTCCTGCGGTCTGGGCCGCCGTCACCAACACCTGTGGAGCCAGGCCGATCGCGACGGTCAGCACGGCGGCCACGCCCAAGGCGACGCCGAGCGCCGGCTCGGCCGGAACCTGGCGGCGGCGGCCCCCCTCCGGCGCCGCGATCGCGCCAGCCTCCGAACCCTCCAGGACCGCTGCGGCCGGCCGCTCCGAGGGCTCCTGGAAGTACATCACCATGATGACACGCAGGTAGAAGAACGCCGAGATCACCGAGCTGACGACACCGATGACCACCAGCCAGGTGAGACCCGCGTTGATGCCGGCCTGGAACACGTAGTACTTGGCCCAGAAGCCGGACAGCGGCGGGATGCCGGCCAGCCCGAACATGAACAGCGCGAGCAGGGCCGCCGGCAGGGGATGGCGGCGTCCGAAGCCACGGAGATCGTCCAGTGTGACGTCCCCGTTCGAGTCGTCCGGCTCGGGCGCCGACGGCGAGGGCCCGTATGGCGAGGACCCGGCCGCCTCGGCCACGGCCGGCGGCGCCGCGCCCGCCCCCCCGGCCACGGCGGGCAGCGTCCCGGCCGCCGCCCGGGACGCGGCCGGGACCGCCGCGGCTTCGACCTGCCGGGCGCGGGCCGCGTACTGCACGACCATGAAGGCGCCCATCACCATGAACGCGTAGGCCAGCAGGTAGAACATCGAGGCCGAGATGCCCTCGGGGTTGGTCGGCGCGGCGGCCAGGCCGATCAGCAGGTAGCCGGCATGGGCGATCGACGAGTACGCGAGCATGCGCTTGAGGTCGGTCTGCACCACCGCCAGGACCGCGCCGACGAGCATGGTGAGCACGGCCACGGCGGCGATCGCCGGCCGCCAGTCGAGCACCAGCCCGCCCAGCGCGCCGGCGAAGACCCGCAGGAAGACGGCGAAGCCGGCCGCCTTGGTGCCCGCGGCCATGAAGGCGGTCACCGGGGTGGGTGCGCCCTGGTACACGTCCGGCGTCCACATGTGGAAGGGCACGGCCGCCACCTTGAAGCAGAACCCGACCGCCAGCAGCGCGACCCCGGCCAGCAGCACCGACAAGTTGATCTGGGTGGTCGCGGTGGCGCGGGCGATGGCCGCCAGGTTGGTGGTCCTGGTGGCGCCGTAGCACAGGGCGATCCCGTACACCAGGAAGGCCGACGAGAACGCGCCCAGCAGGAAGTACTTCACGGCCGCCTCCTGCGCGCTGGAGCGGCGGGTGGCCCCGGCCATGATGTACAGCGCCAGCGACAGCATCTCCAGGGCGATGAACACCACCAGCAGGTCGGATGCGGCCGCCAGCAGCACCATGCCGGTGAGCGCGAACAGCAGCAGCGGGAACAACTCCGGCGGGGACTCCCCCTCTCGGGTCGCCTCCCCCGACCGCCGGGGGCCCTCCGAGACCGCCATCAGCGTGGTCAGCGCCCCTACGGCGAGCAGGACGACGCGGGCGTAGCGGGTGATGCCGTCCAGCGAGATGGCGCCGTCGAAGGCGACCGCGCGGAGGTCCCAGTTCCAGCCCACCAGCGCGGCCGCGACCGCCAGCCCGACCAGTGTCAGGAAGGCCAGCGTGCCGCGGCGGGCGTTCGGCCAGAAGGCCACGACCATGAGCAGGACGACCCCGGCGCCGGCCAGGGCCAGCTCCGGCGCGATCGCGCGCCAGGCGACCTGCGGCGCCGGCAGCGGCGCGTCAGCGATCTGGGCCAGCAGGTGCACGGGCTCCTCCGTCGGGCCCGGGACCAGTTCCCCGGGCGGTCATGGTGTCGGTCTGGGGGTGGGTGCCTCCAGCGCGCGGCCGGGCTGTCCGGGTCGCGCCTCGGCGGTGATCTGGGCGACCCGCCGGGCCGCCGGCTCGATGCGCTGGAGCAGCGGCCGCGGGAAGATGCCGAGCGCGATGATCGCGGCCAGCAACGGCAGCACGATCGCCCATTCTCGGCCATCGAGGTCGCCGGCTGCACGTCTGGGCGCCGCGCCGGGCGAGACCTCGCCGCCGCTGCCGAGCGAGAGCTCGCCGCTGTGGGCTCCCTGCCACATCCGCTGGTACGCCCAGAGCATGTAGACGGCGCCGAGGATCACCCCTCCGCTGCCGAGCACCGCGGCGGCGCGGTTGGTCAGGAAGGCGCCGATCAGCGTGAGGAACTCGCCGACGAACCCGATCAGTCCCGGCAGGGCCACGGCCGCCAGGGTGATCACCAGCATCACGCCGGCCATGCGCGGCATGGTGCGCTGCAGGCCGCCGAGCCGGGCCATGTCCGCGGTGCCGCGCCGCTCCAGCAGCATGCCGGTGACGAAGAACAGGCCGCCGATCACCACGCCGTGGGCGACCATGTAGAACACCCCGCCCTGGAGGCCCTGCACGTTGAAGGCGAAGATGCCGAGCACGATGAAGCCGAGGTGCGACACCGACGAGTAGGCGACCAGGCGTTTGAAGTCGCGCTGGCCGGTGGCCACCAGCGCGGCGTAGAGGATGCTGACCACCGCCAGCGTGAGCATCAGCGGCTGGAACCAGTGGGCCGCGTCGGGGAACAGCGGCAGCGAGAAGCGCAGGAACCCGTAGACGCCCATCTTCGACATGACCCCGGCCAGCAGCACCGTGGTGGTGGTCGGCGCCTGCACGTAGGCGTCGGGCAGCCAGGAGTGCAGCGGCACCAGCGGGGTCTTGATGGCGAAGGCGGCGAAGAAGGCGACGAACAGCCAGCGTTGCGTGACCGGGTTCTTGCCGAGGTCGCGCAGCGCGTCGTAATCGAAGCTCGGCGAGCCGGTGGCCTTGGCGTGCAGGTAGGCGAGCCCGACGATGCCGACCAGCATGAGCAGCCCGCCGAGCAGCGTGTAGATGAAGAACTTCACCGCCGCGTAGATGCGACGCTCGCCGCCCCACGAGCCGACCAGGAAGTAGCTGGGGACCAGCACCGCCTCCCAGAAGATGTAGAACAGGAACAGGTCCAGCGCCACGAACACGCCCAGCAGCGCGGTCTCCAGCACCAGCAGCAGCGCCAGGTAGCTGCGCGGGCGGTCCTGCATCCGCCAGGAGCCGATCACCGCCAGGGGCGCCAGCAGCGCGGTGAGCAGCAGCAGCGGCAGGCTGACGCCGTCGACGCCGAGCCGGAAGCGCACCCCCAGCGCACGGACCCAGCTCTGGTTGACGCCGAGCTGGAAGCCTGGCTCGCCGATCTGGAAGCGGATGGCGAGCGCCACGGCCAGCCCGAAGGTGGCCACGCTGAACGCCAGCGCGAGCCAGCGCGCCGGGCCGTGCCCGCCGCGCGGCAGGCACAACAGCACCAGCGCACCCACCAGGGGCAGGAAGACGGTCGAGGTCAGCAGCACGGGTTCTGGCTCTCCCCCTTCATCACGTGGTCCGCAGGACGAGGAAGACCAGCAGCAGCACGGCGCCGCCGAGCACCCCCACGGCGTAGGTGCGGACGAAGCCGGTCTGCAGCCGGCGGCTGCGCGTGGCGACGGCGCGGACCTCGCGGGCCACGCCGTTGACGGTGCCGTCGATCAGGCCCTGGTCCACCGGCCCGGCGGCGAAGCGGACCAGCGCGCCCCCCAACCTGACGGTGAGCAGCTCGTACAGCTCGTCGACGTAGAGCTTGCCGGCCAGCACTCGCCAGGCCGCCGCGTAGCGCTGGCGCAGCCCCAGCCAGCGCGCGGCGGGCCCGCCGTACAGGTACCAGGCCACCCCGGCGCCGGCGAAGGCGACCGCGGTGGCGATCACGCTCAGCGTGACGGCGCTGAGCGCCGGCGATTCCTGCGGCGGGGCGCCGAGCAGCGGCTCCAGGAAATTCTGGATGCGCCCGCCCACGCCCGTGAAGGTGCTGAGCCACGCCCCGGCGACCAGCGCGAGCAGGCCGAGCACCACCAGCGGCAAGGTCATCACCGGCGGCGACTCGTGCGGGTGGCGGCCCCGCGGCCAGCGCCGCTCGCCGAAGAAGGTCAGGAAGACCAGCCGGGACATGTAGAAGCCGGTGAGCCCGGCGGTGAGCACACCGATCGCCCAGGCGAACCTGCCGACGCCGCCGTGGTCGAAGGCGGCGCCGAGGATCTGGTCCTTGGAGTAGAAGCCGGCGGTGAACGGGAAGCCGATGATCGCCAGCCAGGCGGCCATGGTGGTCAGGAACGTGATCGGCATCACGCGGCGCAGCCCGCCGAACTCTTTGACGTCGGTGGCGTCGTCGTTGCCGTGCATCACCGAGCCGGCCCCCAGGAACAGCTGCGCCTTGAAAAAGGCGTGGGTCACCAGATGGAAGATGCCGGCGACGTAGCCGATCGGGCCGAGCCCCACCGCGATGAACATGTAGCCGAGCTGGGACACGGTGGAGTAGGCCAGGATCCGTTTGATGTCGTCCTGGGCGGTGGCGATCACCGCGGCCAGCAGGGCGGTGGCCGCGCCGATCACCACCACCACGGTCGCCGCCGAGCTGGAGGCCTCGAACAGCACGTGGGTGCGGGCGATCAGGAACACGCCGGCGGTGACCATGGTGGCCGCGTGGATCAGCGCCGACACGGGGGTGGGGCCGGCCATCGCGTCCGGCAGCCACACGTACAGCGGTATCTGCGCGCTCTTGCCGGTGCAGGCCAGGAACAGCAGCAGCGCGATGGCGGTGGCCGCGCCGCCGGCCAGCCCGGAGACGCGGCCGAAGACCTGGTCGAAGTCGAGGGTGCCGAACTTGGCGAAGATCAGGAACATCGCCAGCAGGAAGCCGACGTCGCCGATGCGGTTGGCGATGAACGCCTTCTTGGCCGCCGGGGGCACCTCGGGCCTGGTGAACCAGAACCCGATCAGCAGGTACGAGCACAGGCCGACCCCCTCCCAGCCGAGGAACATAACCAGGAAATTCTGCGCCAGCACCAGCGTGAGCATGGCGGCGGCGAACAGGTTCAGCCAGGCGAAGTAGGTGCCGCGCCGCTGGTCGGCCGCCATGTAGCCGATCGAGTAGAAGTGGATCAGCGCGCCCACCCCGGTGACCACCAGCGCCAGCGTGGCCGAGAGCTGGTCGAAGCGCAGGTCCATCGCCACCCGCAGGTTGCCGGAGACGAACCAGTCGTAGCCGCGCAGGATCGCCACCCGGGAATCCGCGCTCTTGCCGATCAGCTCGAGGAACGCCGCGACGGCGATGGCGAAGGCCGCAGCCATCAGCAGCGTGGCGAGCCAGCCGGCGGCTCCCCGCAGCCGCCGGCCCACCAGGGTGTTGATGGCGAAGCCGGCCAGCGGCAGCAGCGGCAGCAGCCAGACCAGGCGGATCGCGCCGGTAGCGTTCAGGGCCTCGTCACCCCTTGAGCAGGTTGACGTCGTCGACGCTGGTCGACGAGCGCTTGCGGAAGATGGCCACCAGGATCCCGAGGCCGACGACCACCTCGGCGGCGGCGACCACCATCACGAAGAACGACAGGATCTGGCCGTTGAGGTCGCCGTTCAGCTTGGAGAAGGCGATGAACGACAGGTTGACGGCATTCAGCATGAGCTCGATGCACATGAACACCACGATGGCGTTGCGCCGGATCAGCACGCCCGCCACGCCGATGGTGAACAGCAGCGCCGACAGCACCAGGTACCAGCTCGGCTCGACTTTCATGACACCGGCTCCTGCTCGCGGGCGCCGCCCGGGGGCCCACCGCCTTCGCTGGCCGCAGGGGAGGTGCGGGCGGCACGCTCCCGAGCCCGGGGCAGCACCGGGCGCTTGCCGAGCACCAGCGCGCCGACGGCGGCCACCACCAGCAGCAGGCCGGTGGCCTCGAAGGCGAACAGGTAGCGGGTGAACAGCAGCTGACCGATCGCCCGCACGTTGTCGTTGTTGGCGACCCGGTTCAGGTCCACGCCGGGGCCACGGAACGGGTGCAGGAACAGCGCCCAGATGGTTCCGCCCAGCAGCAGCGCCACCAGGATCGCGGCGGCCGGGCGCTGGCCCCTGATCGTCTCGTGCAGCACGTCCTCGCGGGAGATGCCGAGCAGCATCAGCACGAACAGGAACAGCACCATGATCGCGCCGGCGTAGACGATCACCTGGACGACGGCGAGGAACTGCGCCTGCAGGAAGACGTAGAAGGCGGCCAGGCAGAAGAAGTTGACCACCAGCAGCAGCGCCGAGTAGACGGCGTTGCGGTTGAGCACCATGCCGAGCGCGGTCACCACCGACAGCGGCGCGAGCACCACGAAGAAGACCAGCTCGACCCGCTCGGCGGAGGTGGTGGCCGCCAGCACGGTGGTGGCGTGCAGCGCGGTCACCGCGGCACCGCCTCGTCGTCGGGCAGGTCCCGACCGGCCTCGCGCGCCTCGCCGGCCTGGAGCAGCGCCCACACCGGCTCCACCGACTCCTGCGACAGCGAGGCCTGCGGGCCGTAGCGGGCGATGGTGGGCGGCCCGTCGAGGGCGTCGGTGTGCGGCGGGGGCTTGGCCCCGGCGGGCACCGGCGCCAGCAGGCGCTCCTTGTCGTAGACCAGGTCGGCGCGCGAGGACTCGGACAGCTCGTACTCGTTGGTCATGGTCAGCGCCCTGGTCGGGCACGCCTCGATGCACAACCCGCAGAAGATGCAGCGGTTGTAGTTGATCTGGTAGATGGCTGCGTAGCGCTCGCCCACCGACCAGCGCTCCTCGGGGGTGTTTTCGGCTCCCTGCACGTAGATCGCGTCCGCCGGGCACGCGTAGGCGCACAGCTCGCAGCCGATGCAGCGCTCCAGGCCGTCGTCGTAGCGGTTGAGCAGGTGGCGGCCGTGGAAGCGCGGCGCCGTCGGCTTGCGCTGCTCCGGGTACTGGATGGTGTTGCGCTTCCGGAACATGCTCCGGAAGGTGATCGACAGGCCTTTGAGGATCTCTGGTGTCATGGGGCGGAACCTCTCGGTGCGGGGCGCTCCTCCTCGGGTGCCTCCCGGGTGAACAGCAGCGACGCCAGCAGCAGGACCAGCACCGCCACGGCGACGACGCCCAGCCCCCTGCGCCAGCCCGCCGGGAACGGCTGGATGATCATCAGCGCCGTTACCGGGATCCACGCCAGCGCGAACGGGATCAGGACCTTCCACCCCAGGGCCATCAGCTTGTCGAAGCGCAGCCGCGGCAGGGTCGCGCGCAGCCAGATGAACAGGAACAGGAACAGGTAGACCTTGGCCACGAACCACAGGATCGGCCAGAACCACTGCAGCCACGAGGGGTTGTGGAAGATGGGCCCGTCGGGCCCGCCGAGGAAGAGGGTCGCGGCGACGGCCGAGACGGTGATCATGTTCAGGTACTCGGCCAGGAAGAACAGCGCGAACTTCACGCCCGAGTACTCGGTGTGGTAGCCGCCCACCAGCTCCGATTCGGCCTCGGGCAGGTCGAACGGTGCCCGGTTGGTCTCGGCGATCCCGGCCAGCAGGAAGACCGCGAACATCGGCAGCTGCTGCACGAGGTACCAGCGCGGGAAAATCGGGAAGTGCACGCTGCCGAAGCTGACCTCGAAGGTCCCGTGCTGGGCGGCGACGATGCCGGCCGCCGACAGCGTGCCGGCCAGCATGAACACCCCGACCAGGGACAGCCCCTGGGCGATCTCGTAGCTGATCATCTGGGCGGAGGAGCGGATGGCGCCGAGCAGCGGGTAGTTCGACCCGGCCGCCCAGCCGGCCAGCACGATGCCGTAGACCTGCAGGCTGCCCATGGCGAGCACGAACAGGATGCCGACGTTGAGGTTGGTGAGCTGCGCGCTCTGGCTGCCGAAGTTGCGGCCGAACGGCACCACCGAGATGGACAGGAACGCGGGCACCATCATCAGGATCGGCGCCAGCGCGTAGAGCCAGCGGTCGGACTGGCTCGGCCGCACGTCCTCCTTGAAGAACAGCTTGATGCCGTCGGCCAGCGACTGGAACAGGCCGGCCGGGCCGACCCGGTTGGGGCCGACGCGGGTCTGCATCCAGGCGACGACCTTTCGCTCCAGCCAGATCACGAACAGCACCGAGACCAGCAGGAAGGCGAACACGCCGACCACCTTGACCAGCATGATCACGAAGTCCCACCAGTTCACGCCGCCACCTCCCTGGCGGCGCGCACGACCACGCGCAGCGCGGGAGCCGGGCCGAGCAGCTCCCGCAGCGCCAGGTCGGGCTGGTTGGTGGGAATGAACGCGCAGCCGGCGGCCAGCGCCGTGCTGACCCTCGCCGGGAGCTGGACCACGCGGTCCTCGCCGAGGTCGACCTCGACCGCGGCCCCGTCGCGCACGCCCAGCCGCTCGGCGTCGCCGGGGTGCAGCTCCACGAAGGCCGGCAGGGTGCTGCGGTTGAGGTCGTCGGCGCGCGCCAGCATGGAGGCGCCGTCCAGCAGCAGCGGGTAGGTGACCAGCGCGAGCCCGTCGGCCGGGCCGTCGAGCTCGGTCGCGGAGCCCCCGGAGGTCGCCGGCTCGGCGGTGGCCGGCACGGCGGGTGCCAGGCCCTCCGGCCGCGCCCGGAAGCGCTCGGTCTCCGAGGTGGCCCGCTCCAGGGTGGCCAGGCCGAGGTCGACCTGGAGGCGCACGGCGAGCTGGTCGGCCAGTTCCCAGATGGGCTGTGCGGCGCCGCCGATCTCGACCGCGGCGCGCTGGCCCTGCACGCGACCCTCCCAGTCGGTCCAGGTGCCCTCGGTCTCGGCGTGGACGATCCCCGGCAGGAGCACGTCGGCGCGGCGGGCGGTGTCGGTGAGCAGGTGGTCGACGGCGATCACGAAGGTGTTGTCGAGCGCCCGCTCGGCCAGCTCCCGGGGGCCGTAGTCGCGGATCAGGTCGACGCCAGCCAGCACCAGCACGCCGAGCTGGCCGTCCGCCGCGGCCTGGAGGATCGCGGGGCCGTCCAGACCAGGCTCGCTCGGCAGCTCCGCGCCCCACTCCTCGCCGAGCGCCTCCCGGGCGGCCGCGTCCGACACGGGGCGCCCGCCCGGCAGCAGGTCGGGCCGCGCGCCGACGTCCAGCGCGCCGCGGTCGCCCGCCCGCCGGGGCACCCACGCGAACCCGCCGCCCAGCCCGTCCGCCAGCCGCGCCGCGGCGGCCAGCGCCCCGGTGGTCGCCGCCCGCCACCCCGCCAGCACGACCACGGCTCCAGGCCCATCGGCGGTGCTTGGGCCAGCGCCGGCACCGGGCCCCGCGCCCGCGGACGTGACCAGCTCGCCGGCCTCGCCCTCCCCGCGGGACAGGCGATCCAGCGCGGCGGCCTCGCCGCCGGGCGGGGTCGGCACCAGGGCGGCGAACTCGGCGAGGCGGCCGGGGCGCGGCCCGACGGCGACGACCCGGACGCCGTGCAGGGCCGCCTTGCGCAGGCGCAGGAACAGGATCGGCGACTCCTCGTGGGGGTCGAGGTCCACGACCACCACCGCCTTGGCGGACTCCAGGTCGGCGTAGGTCACCCCACCAGGGGCGGTCCCGGCGATGCGGCCGGCCACGGCAGCCTCGGCGTCGCCGCCGCTCCAGTTGCGGGCGTCCACGTTGTTGGTGCCGAGCGCCACGCGCGCCAGCTTCTGCAGCGCGTAGGCGTCCTGGTCGGCCAGATGGCCCCCGACCAGCACGCCCACTCCCCTGGCCCGGTGCGACCGGATCCCGTCGGTGGCGCGGCGCAGCGCCTCGGCCCACGACGCCGTGCGCATCTGGTGGGCCTCGGAGAGGCGGGGGGCCAGCACGCGCTCGGGGTCCTGGGCGTAGTAGAACCCGTAGCGGCCGCGGTCGCAGTTCCACGCCTCGTTGACGTCGTCGTTGTCGCGGGCGAGCTGGCGGGTGACCAGCCCCCGCCTGGAGTCGATCCGCAGGTTGCAGCCGGCCGCGCAGTGCGCGCACACGCCGTCGGTCGACGACAGGTCGAAGGGGCGCGCCTGGAACCGGTACGACGGCGAGGTCAGCGCGCCCACCGGGCAGATCTGCACCACGTTGCCGGAGAAGTAGCTGCGGAAGGGCTCGTCGGAGTAGATCGCCACCTGTTCCAGGGAGCCCCGCTCGAACAGTTCGATGAACGGGTCGCCGGCGATCTCGGCGGAGAAACGCGTACAGCGTGCGCAGAGGACGCAGCGCTCCCGGTCCAGGAGGACTGTCTCGCCGATCTTGATCGGCTTCTCGTAGTGCCGCTTCGGCTCGATGAAGCGCGTCTCGCCAGGCCCGTTCGCCATCGTCTGGTCCTGCAGCGGGCACTCCCCGCCCTTGTCGCACATGGGGCAGTCGAGCGGGTGGTTGATCAGCAGGAACTCGAGCGTGCCCTCCTGCCCCGCGCGGGCGACCTCGCTGGTGAGCTGGGTCTTGACGACCATGCCGTCGGTGACGGTGGTGGTGCAGGCGGTGAGCGGCTTGCGCTGGCCCACCACCTCGACGAGGCACTGGCGGCAGGCGCCCAGCGGCGCCAGCAGCCGGTGGTCGCAGAAGCGCGGGACCTGGATCCCGATCTGTTCGGCGGCGCGGATCACCAGCGTGCCCGGCGCCACCTCCAGCTCGTGGTCGTCGATGGTCACCTTCACCGTGGTCGGCTTGTCAGGCATTGGGGGCGTCTCCCGAGTGCGCGCCGACCGCCACGCGCTGCCCGCCGAACGGGCAGCCACGGCCTTCGACGTGCTGGTCGAACTCTTCGCGGAAGTACTGCAGGGCCGAGACGATCGGGCTGGTGGCCCCGTCGCCGAGCGCGCAGAAGGAGCGGCCGAAGATCGAGTCGCAGATGTCCTTCAGCGTGTCCATGTCCTCTTTGCGGCCAGCGCCGTTCTCCAGCCGGGTGAGGATCTTGGCCATCCAGTCGGTGCCCTCGCGGCAGGGCGTGCACTTGCCGCAGGACTCGTGGGCGTAGAACCTCATGAAGTTCAGGCACGCGCCGACGATGCAGACGTCCTCGGAGAGCACGATCATCGCGGCGGTGCCGAGCAGGCTGCCGGCGCCCTGGATGCTCTCGAAGTCCATCGGGGTGTCCAGGTGGTCGGGGGTGAGCAGCGGCGTGGAGGAGCCGCCCGGCGTCCACGCCTTGAGCGTCTTGCCGTCCAGCATGCCGCCGCCGGCGCCCATGATCAGCTCGCTGGCGGGCGTGCCGAGCGGGTACTCGTAGTTCCCGGGGCGTTCCACCTCGCCGCAGACGCTGAACAGCTTGGGCCCAGGGGACTTCTCGGTGCCCATGGACCGGAACCAGTCGACGCCCTTGCGGAAGATCCACGGCACGGCGGCGATCGTCTCGACGTTGTTGACCGTCGTCGGCGCCCGGTAGAGCCCCTCGACCGCCGGGAACGGCGGCCGCAGCTTGGGCTGCCCGCGCTGGCCCTCCAGCGAGGAGAGCAGCGCCGTCTCCTCACCGCAGATATAGGCGCCGGCGCCGCGGTGCAGGACCACGTCCAGGTCGAAGCCGGAGCCCTTGATGTCGCGGCCGAGCAACCCGCGCTCGTAGGCCTGGCCGACGGCAGCGGCCAGGCGCCGGCCGGCGAAGCCGCACTCGCCCCGGATGTAGATGAAGGCCTGGTTGCAGCCGATCGCGTAGGCGGACACGATCGTGCCCTCGACCAGCGCGTGCGGGTCGCGCTCCACCAGCTCCATGTCCTTGAAGGTGCCCGGCTCGCTCTCGTCGGCGTTGACCACCAGGTAGGTCGGCTTGCCGGTGCCCTTGGCCAGGAACCCCCACTTCATGCCGGTCGGGAAGCCGGCGCCGCCGCGGCCGCGCAGCCCCGAGTCCTTGACGATCTGCACCAGCTCGGCGGGGTCCCTGGCAAAGGCGGCGTCCAGGCTCGCGTACCCGTCGAGCTCCATGTAGCGGTCGATCCCGTGGGCCAGCCCGTCGCGCCAGCGGCTGGTCAGCACGCTGACCGGCTCCACCCGGGGAGCCGAGCCGCCGGTGGAGGTCACCGCCGCTCACCCCCCGCGTCCTCGTCCCCGGCCGCCCGGTCGGCCAGCTCGGCCGGCGGTTCGCCGAGGCCGGACAGGCGCCAGTGCAGCGCGGCGGTGGACGGCTCGGTGACCGCGCCGTCGCCGGCCAGGGTCGGCGGCGGCACCTCGTCGTGCAGCAGGCGCTCGACCAGCTCCAGCGCCTGCGCTTCGGAGAGCCGCTCGTAGTTCTCGGTGTTGACCTGCACGACCGGGGCGCCGTCACAGGCTGCCAGGCACTCGACCTCCTCGACGGTGACCATGCCGGTCGCGTCGGTGCCGCCCAGCGGCACGTCGAGCCGCTTGCACAGCGCCGCCGAGATCTCCCGCGAGCCGCGGAGCTGGCAGGGCAGCGTACGGCAGACCGACACCAGGTACTTGCCCACCGGGCGGCGCCAGAACATGTTGTAGAAGGTGGCGACCCCGGCGACCTCGGCCTTGGTCAGGCCGAGCAGCCCGGCCACCTGCCCGATCCCGGCCGGCGACACGTAGCCGTCGGCGGCCTGCACCAGGAACAGCAGCGGCAGCAGCGCGGAGCGGCGCTCCGGGTAGCGGCCGATCAGCGCCTCGGCTCTTGCAAGCGTCTCCCTGGTCATCGGCACTGGGAGGTCTCCAGGCTGCGCATCATCCCAAGTCCCCTGTCCATGTGGGGGGAGCTCGCTCCCCCCACGGCCCCCCAAGAGCGCCTGTGCCACGCCTGGCCAGGTGTGGCCGCTACTCGCATCACCGGTCCACTCCTCCCATGATGGGGTCGACCGAGGAGACCGCGGCGATCACGTCGGCGACCAGGCCGCCGACGACCATCGCGGGAACGGCCTGGAGGTTGACGAACGACGGGTCGCGCACGTGCACGCGATAGGGCAGGTTCCCGCCGTCGCTGACGACGTGGTAGCCCAGCTCGCCGCGCGGCGACTCGACCGGCACATAGACCTCGCCGGGCGGGACCTTGAAGCCTTCGGTGACCATCTTGAAGTGGTGGATCAGGGCCTCCATGGACTCGCCCATGATGTGGCGCACGTGCTCCGGCGAGTTGCCGAGCCCGTCGGGGCCGAGCGCCAGGCGGGCAGGCCAGCCGATCTTGGGGTCCGGGTGCATGATCGGCCCGGAGGGCAGCGAGTCGAGCACCTGCTCGACGATCCTCAGGCTCTCGCGCATCTCCGCCACGCGGAGCTGGTAGCGCGCGTAGACGTCGGCGCCTGTGGCGGTCGGGACCTCGAACTGGTACCGCTCGTAGCCGCAGTAGGGCTCGGTCTTGCGCAGGTCCAGCGCCAGCCCGGTGGCGCGCAGCACCGGGCCGGTCACGCCGAGGTCCAGGCACTGGTCCTCGTCGAGCACGCCGATGCCCTTGGTGCGCTCGATCCAGATGGGGTTGTTGGTCAGCAGGTCCTCGTACTCGTCGGCCTTTTGGCGCATCTCGTGCACGAACGCTCGGATCCTGGACTCGGTGCCCTCCGGCATGTCCTGCAGGACGCCGCCGGGACGCACCCACGCGTGGTTCATCCGCAGCCCGGTGACCTCCTCGAGGATGTCCAGGATCTGCTCGCGCTCGCGGAAGCCGTACAGCATCATCGACAGAGCGCCCAGCTCCAGGCCCGTGGTCGCCAGCCACACCAGGTGCGAGGAGATGCGGTTCAGCTCCATCAGCAGCACGCGCAGGGCCTGCGCCCGCTCCGGCGCCTCCACACCCAGCAGCTTCTCCACCGCCAGGCAGTAGGCCGTCTCGTTGAAGATCGGCGACAGATAGTCCATGCGGGTCACGAAGGTCACGCCCTGGACCCAGGTCCGGAACTCCGCCGACTTCTCGATGCCGGTGTGCAGGTAGCCGATCACCGGCTGGCAGGAGACGACCTCCTCGCCCCGAAGCTCCAGCACCATCCGCAGCACGCCGTGGGTGGACGGGTGCTGCGGCCCCATGTTCAGGACCATCAGGTCGTCGTCGGTGGAGGCGTGCCGGCGCGCGGTGACCTCCGCCCAGTCGCCGCCGCCCATGGCGAGGACCTCATGGGCGCGCCGCTCGTTGACGTCGATCCGCCGGGCGGCCGGCTGGGGCGGGAGGTCGCGCGCCTCGCCCGGCCGCACCGCGATGCCAGCGGGCTCGGTCGAGTCGGTCATGTGCTGGTCCAGCCTCCCTTGTACCGCCGTTTGTCCGGGGGCGGGACGTGCGCCCCCCGGTACTGGACGTCCACCCCGCCGAGCGGGTAGTCCTTGCGGTGCGGATGCCCCTGCCAGTCCTCCGGCATCAGGATGCGCACGAGGTTGGGGTGCCCGTCGAAGCGGACTCCGAAGAAGTCGTACACCTCGCGCTCGTGCCAGTTCGCTGTCCCCCATACCCCGGTCACCGAGGGCACGCGCGGGTCCTCGACGCCGACCCGGACCTTGAGCCGCAGCCGCAGGTTGTGGTCCACCGAGTAGAGGTGGTAGTCGACCGAGAACCGGTCCGGCCGGTCCGGGTAGTCGGTCCCCGACAGGTCCGACAGCAGCCGGAAGCGCGCCGAGGCGTGGTCCCGCAGCCAGGTGGCGACCTCGACGAGGTGGTCGCGGTCCAGCTCGACGGTCACCTCGCCGCGCAGCCCGCCGACCTCTTTGACGGCTTCGGGGAAGCGGTCCCGCAGCCCGGTCAGCACGGGCTGGATGGCATCCGGCGGCGCCATCACGCGTCCACCGTCTCCCGCAGCACCAGCTGGGACCGCGGCTCGCCCTTGAGGATCTTGGCGTGCAGCTTGATGATCCCCTCCATCAGCATCTCGGGGCGCGGAGGGCAGCCGGGGACGTACATGTCCACCGGCACGATCTGGTCCACGCCCTGCACGACCGCGTAGTTGTTGAACATGCCCCCGGAGGTGGCGCACACCCCCATGGAGATGACCCACTTCGGCTCCGGCATCTGGTCGTAGATGGTCCGCAGCACCGGGCCCATCTTCTGGGAGACGCGCCCGGCGACGATCATCAGGTCGGCCTGCCGCGGCGAGGCCCTGAAGACCTCCATGCCGAAGCGCGCGAGGTCGTAGCGGCCGGCGCCGGTGGCCATCATCTCGATCGCGCAGCAGGCCAGACCGAAGGTCGCTGGCCACAGCGAGCCCTTGCGCGCCCAGTTGGCCAGCTTCTCGACCGTGCTGACCAGAATGCCGCTCGGCAGCTTCTCCAGGCCGCTTCCGCTGCTCATGCTCAGTCCCACTCCAATCCGCCGCGCTTCCAGTCGTACACGTACGCGATGACCAGCAGCCCCAGGAAGACACCCATCTCAGCGAGGCCGAAGACGCGCAACTGCCGGAACACCACGGCCCAGGGGTAGAGGAAGATCACCTCGACGTCGAAGACCACGAACAGCATTGCGGTCAGGTAGAACTTCACCGGGTAGCGCTCGCCCTTGGGCAGGCGGCCCGGTTCGATGCCCGACTCGTAGGCCGAATACTTGGCGCGCGAAGGCCGGCGCGGAGCCAGCCACGCCGACACCAGGATCGAGAGTCCGGCGAAGGCCGTCGCCAGCACCAGCATCACCAGGATCGGAGCGAAGGCACCGAGGTTCACGGACAGCCTCTCAGTCGAGCAGGTGGTCGAGGTGCTCCAAGCCTTTCGCCACGGCGACTGCCGTGGTCCTGCGGCACGGCGGGGGCGCTGCACCGAGTGCTCGCCGTACGCTCCCGGGACGTGCCCGACTGGCTCGTCAGCCTAGGACCGGGCGTCGACACCACGCAAACCCCAGCCACCCTGGTCACCTCACCGGAGCAATCGCCGCGAGCGTCCTGACGACCCGGTCGGCCGCGTCCCCGCCGGTCGGGTTGTACAGGTTGGCCAGGAGCTTGAGGACGATCTTCATCAGGAACGGCCTCGGCAGGCCATAGGTGGTCGCCATACGCATCACCTGCGGCTCGCCGATCAGCCTCACGAACACCCGGCCGAGCGCGAAGTAGCCGCCGAAGCGGCGCTCGACCGAGGTCCGGTACCCCTCCAGAAGCGAGCGGTCGCCGCTGGCGAGGACGGCCAGGCCGGTGCTGGCCGCCAGCTCGCCCGACTCCATCGCGTAGTCGATGCCCTCACCGTTGAAGGGATTCACGAGCCCGGCGGCGTCGCCGACGAACATCACGCCACGGTACAGCGGCGGGTGCCGGTTGGCCGCCATCGGCAGCGGGTGCGAGCGTGGCCTGGCGACCGCGTCGGCGGCGGTGAAACCCCACTCGCGCCCGGCGGTCGGCGCCCAATCCTTCAGGAGCTGCCTGTAGTTCAGGTTGCGGAAGTGCGCGGAGGTGTTCAGCAGGCCCACGCCGACGTTGACGGTGCCGTCGGCCATCGGGAACACCCAGCCGTAGCCGGGCAGCAGCTCGTTGCCGCGCCACAGCTCCAGGTAGGAGTCGATCCACGGGTCCACGTCCCGCTCGGAGCGGAAATACTGGCGGATTGCGACGCCGATCGGCCGGTTGGGGTCGCGCTCCAGGCCGAGCGACTGGGCGAAGCGGCTGGAGGCGCCGTCGGCGGCGACCACCACCTCGGCGCGCACGTCCACGGCGTCCTCGCCCCCGCGCCGCACGATCGTGCCGCGGACCAGGCCGTTCTCCACCAGCGGCTCGACCACCTCGGTCGACTCCCAGAGGATGGCGCCGGCACGCTGCGCCTGGCGGGCGAGCAGCTCGTCGAAGTCGGTGCGCGGCCGGCAGAGCCCGAACGAGGGGACCCCGTCCAGCTCCGGCCAGGGCAGCTCCAGCACGATGCCGCCTCCGTGGACCTTGAGGCCGGCACTGCGCGACCAGCTCTGGTATTCGTCGCGGAGGCCCATGCCGTCCAGGGCGGCGACCGCCCGCGGCGTGAGGCCGTCGCCGCAGACCTTGTCGCGGGGATAGGCGGCCCGCTCACACAGCAGGACCCGTGCGCCCCCGCGCGCGAGGTGATACGCGGTGGCCGCTCCACCAGGCCCACCGCCGACCACAAGGGCGTCGTACCGGTCGCTCAAGGGCTCGCTCCTCGCTGATCGCGCGCCTTTGTGAATCGATGCACAAAGATGCTGCGCGGGCAGTGTAGGCCCGCCCGACAACAGCAGCAAACCTGAATCCACAGGCCCCGTCCAGGGCTGTTGCCCTGAAAACGCGGCCAACACCCAGAGAAGGCCCGGCGGGTGCCTCAGAGGAGGCGGCGGACGTCGCGGAGGTCCGTCGCGACCTGCTCGCGGTCGTCGGCATCGGCGATCCGCAGGGCCGCGTCGGCGGCGCGCTCCAGCCAGTTCATGGCCGCCTCGCGGGCACCGGCGACCGCGTGGGCGCGGGCCAGCGCCTCGAAGGCGAACGGCAGGTCGAAGTCGGCGAGGATGCCCGGCTCCGCCTGTTCGCACAGCTCCAGGGAGCGCCGCGCGTGCCACAGCGCCGGCTCGGGGCGGCGGAGCACCGCGTAGACGCGCGAGCACTGCCACTCGCCTCGCGCCAGATTGGCGAGCGTGCCGACCCCAGCCCACAGCGCCCGCGAGGCGTGGGCGCTGTGCAGCATCTCGTCGTCCTGCTCCCGCGTCCGCTCCGGGAGCTCGAGCAGCTCCCAGACCCGGTTGAAGAAGTCCGACGCCAGGACCCGCCGCTGCTCGAGGGCGGCGTCCTCCCGCTCCACTGCACTCATCGATCGACCATAGCACCCGGCCTGGACACGCCCGGAGGAGCCGGTGCCGAGGCACCCACCCCAGGCGCGGTGCCGAGGCGCCCACCCCAGGCGCGGTGCCGCCGCGCCTACCCAGGGGCGGCGCCGCGGTGCAGGGCGACGATACCGCCGCTGAGGTCGCGCCAGCGGACGTGCTCGAGGCCGGCGTCCCGCAGCCAGCCAGCCAGTTCGGCCTGACCTGGCCAGGCGCTGATCGAGCGGATCAGGTACTGGTACGCCTCCGGGTCGGAGCTGAGCCGCCTGGCCGCCAGGGGCAGCAGGCGGCCGAGGTAGCGCTCGTACACCTGCCGGAAGCCGGGCACGACCGGCCGGGAGAACTCGCACACCACCAGCCGGCCGCCGGGACGCAGCACCCGCCGCATCTCCAGCAGGCCATACCCGGGCTCTGGGAGGTTGCGCAGGCCGAACGCGATGGTCACCACGTCGACCGAGGCGTCGGGCAGCGGCAGCCGCATGGCGTCGGCGACGGCGAAGCCGAGCCCCTCGCGCCGGCCGGGCTCCGCCCCGGCCCGCCGCACCATCTCCCACGAGAAGTCCAGGCCGAGCACGGTGGCGCCCGGTTGCAGCCGGGCCAGCTCGGCGGCCAGGCGGCCCGTGCCGCAGGCCACGTCCACGGCGACCTCGCCGGGCGCCAGGTCGGTCGCTCGGCCAGCCGCCTCACGCCAGCGGCGGTCCTGGCCGAGCGACAGCACCGTGTTGGCCAGGTCGTAGCGGGGCGCCACCCGGTCGAACATGCGCTGCACACCGGCCGCCGTCCGCTCCGCCGCCGGCGCCGAGCCGGCGCGCTCGCCCCCTCGTGTGGCCTCGTCCCGCCCCATGCCGCTCCTCGCTCGGATCCCGTGGTCGTCCGGGCGGGATTGTATGCGCCCTCGCCCGAGCCCCGGCCGAGATCCCGAGCCCACGGCCGGCCGAGGCCCCGGGCCGCCGGCTACACCCCGGCGGCCCACCAGGAGGCGGCCCAGGTGTTCGCGGCCAGCTTGCGCTGCCCATCCAGGTCGGGGTGGAAGTAGTCGAGGATCGAGACGTCCCCCGCGCTGAACTGGAAATTGAAGGTGGCGAGCTGGTCGAAGCGGCAGTTGGCGTAGCCGCCGCAGACGTCGGCGAGCGCCCCGTTGAGCTGGAGCTCGCGGTCGGCGACCGCCTGGCGCTGCGCCTCGCCGTTGGAGGACGCCAGCAGCGACTGGCAGATCTTGGCCAGCCCCCACACGAACCGGGCCGCTGCGTTGGTGTGCAGCACGGTCCAGAGCTGCACGACATTGGGGATGCTGGACACGAACACGTGGATGCCGCGGTGGTCAGGGTCCAGCGTCGCCATGGTGGCCTGGAACTGCTGCCGGAAGGTCGCCGTCGGCGTCATGGTGGCCACCGACGAGGTGCAGAGGTCGTTGGCGCCCAGCAGGATGGTCACGTACTGCGCGCCCTGGGCCACCGCCTGTCCGGCCTGCCTCGCCCCGTCGGACATCCTGGCCCCGGTGACGGCGTCGTTGAACTGGTGGCCCCCGATGGCCGGGTTGACGGCCCGCAGGCGCTCGTAATGGCTCTGGATGCCGTCCAGCCCCGACCCCCCGGTCGCCCAGGAGTTGCTGGGGTGGTCGCCGTAATAGCAGCAGACGTCGAAGGCTCTGGTGATCGAGTCCCCGAGTGCGGCCATGGAGTTCGGCAACGGCGGGGTAGCGGCTCGCGCCGGCGCGGCCAGCAGCGCGACGGCGACGACGGTCACAGCGATGACGGAGACGGCACGGCGCATCGGACTCTCCTCCGCGTCTGGCGGCCTGGCCGCGAGCAACCTGTCTAGAAGTGAGTTTCACGTGAAACATCCGGTTGTCAACTCTCCGGAGGTTCGACAGGCTCACCAGATGTGCTCACTCCGACTGAACGGGCCGTGCTGCCCCAGACCTCTATGAATGCACCTTCAGCCCGAATCTGCGCACGGACCGTTGACGCCCGCCTCGCCTGGCTCGGTCGCCTCGACGGGTATGCCAGAACCCGCGGGTCAGCGCTCCGTCGGCGCGGTAGGCTCGGCGCCCGGCGCCGGGTAGCGCGCAAACCCCTTCCAGGCGAGCCCGGCCAGCTCGTCGGCGAGGTCGGCGATGGGCAGCGGGCGGTGCTCGGTCAGCCACCAGGTCGCGGCGCTCTCGGCCATGCCGACGATCGCCACCGCCAGCGCGCGGGCGCGCGGTCCCGGCAGGCCCGCCTCCGCGCTGATGATCGCGGTGACACGCTCGGCGACCCAGCTCCGGAAGCGCGCCACGCGACGCTGGAAGGCGTCGTCCAGACCAATACCCTCGGTGAACAGCAGGCGGAAGGCGTCCTCGTGCGCCTCGACGAAGCCGAGGTAGGCGCCGAACCCCAGCCGTAGCCGCTGCTGGTTGCCGTCCGCGAGGTCGAACGCACGCTCCAGGTCGGCGGTGAGCTGGCCCAGCTCCTGCTCCAGCAGCGAGGCATACAGCGCGTGCTTGGAAGGGAAGTGCTGGTAGAGCACCGGCTTGGTGACCCCGGCGGCCTCGGCGATGGCCTCCATGGAGGCGCCGCGGTACCCGTCCCGGCCAAACACTTTCCGGGCCACGTCGAGCAGTTGGGCGCGGCGGGCGGCCGCCGGCAGGCGGGCGCCGCCAGCTCCGACGGGGCTCTTCAACTCGGGTTCCCTCCCTTGAAATTCGCTGCTCCGGAGCGCATGCTACCGTTCAGTAGGTTACTAATCGGTAACTCTCGCACGCGTCGCACCGAACCGACGTGCAACCGGTCCGGAAAGGATGGGCCCATGATCGGCTTTGCGCTCGACGAGGACCAAGTCGCGGCCCAGAAGTGGGTCCGCGAGTTCGCCCAGAAGGAGATCCGGCCGGTCGCCCCCCACTACGACGAGACCGAGGAGTTTCCCTGGCCGGTCCTCAAGCGGGCCGCGGAGATCGGCCTGTACGGCCAGGACTATTACCAGATGGTCGCCTCCGACGACACCGGCGTCCTCCAGCCCGCGCTGGTCGAGGAGCTGTGCTGGGGATGCGCCGGCATCTCGCTGGCGATCCTCGGCACCGGCCTGCCGCTGGTGGCGCTGATGGCACAGGGCACGCCCGAGCAGATCGGCCGGTTCCTCCCGGAGATGTTCGGCACCGTCGACGACCCGAAGGTGGGCGCGTTCGCGGTCACCGAGCCGGGCGCCGGCTCCGACGTCTCCTCGCTGCGCACCAGGGCGGTCCGCGACGGCGACGACTGGGTGCTGAACGGCCAGAAGGTCTTCATCACCAACGGCGGCATCGCCAACGTCCACATCATGGTCGCCACGGTCGACCCCTCGCTCGGGCACCGCGGCCAGGCGAGCTTCATCATCCCGGCCGGCACGCCCGGCCTGCGGCAGGGCAAGAAGGAGCGCAAGCTCGGGATCCGCGCGTCCCACACCGCCGAGGTGCTGCTCGACGACTGCCGCGTCCCAGCCGACTGCCTGCTCGGCGGGCAGGAGCGGCTGGACGCCAAGCTGGCCCGTGCCCGCGAGAAGCAGCCCAGCCGCGGCTCGGGAGCGCTGGCCACCTTCGAGGCGACGCGCCCGATCGTGGGGGCGCAGGCGCTCGGCATCGCGCGGGCGGCCTTCGAATTCTCGCGCGACTACGCTCGCGAGCGGGTGCAGTTCGGCAAGCCGATCGCGGCGCAGCAGGGGATCGCCTTCAAGCTGGCGGACATGGCCACCGACATCGACGCCGCCAGGCTGCTGGTCTGGCGTGCCTCGTGGATGGGCCGCAACGGCCACCCCTTCACCCGAGCCGAGGGCTCGATGTCCAAGCTCAAGGCCGGTGAGACCGCTGTCCGGGTGACCGACGAGGCGATCCAGATCCTCGGCGGCTACGGGTACATCCGCGACTTCCCGGTGGAAAAGTGGCATCGGGATGCGAAAATCTACTGCCTCTTCGAAGGGACGAGTGAGATTCAGCGCCTCGTAATTTCTCGCGCCAACGGCGGCATGGCATGAGACTTGAGAAGAACTGGATCGCGATGCCCATCCATGTGAAGATCCGTCGCAGAGCGATCCAGAAGGTGTAGCCGGCGCTCAAGCCCATACAAACATAGGATTCGCCACGCCTCCACAACGAGGTCGCTGGCCCGTGCGCCCGGGGGCTGTGGGACGATTATCATCCCGTCGCTTATTGCGATGGTGAACTTCTTCGGAAGGATATAATGGGCGGCCCAGGACCTCTGCCATGACCTTAGTATGCTCAGCGACATATCCACGCTTGTTTGCATTCGGATGGCTGGGCTCCCACACATAGATGTAGCCGGCGCTACTCCGGTACCAACCTTTCCGCTCTCCTAATGGCGTCAACGGGCGGCCTCGACGGAGTTGCCTGTAGTGCCCTGCGCAGTACCCACCCACGTGGTGGGGCTTCGGACAGCTAGGAAAGTCACATCCAGTTCTACGCCGGCGCAGTGGAGCTATCGGGCGCTTTTCGTAGTGTTGCGCCGCATGCCCGGCGCACCACCCAGCTCTATGGCGAGGCGCGAGGCAAGGCTCCCACCTGGCGGACTGCACCTCGGGTCGATCGTTGAAGCGACAGGGACAACCACGGTTGGTGACAGTCGCGTCAAGCATGATCATGAGCGGTTACGTCGGCAGAGCGAGATCTAGCATCCCAGTGGCTGCTGGTTCTGTGTGGCGGAGTGCATACCTTGGATGCTCGAGCCTCTTGCAACGAGAGGATCAAGTCCGATCCGAAGTGGCCATCCCCGGCGCCAGCCGCCTGACCGCGGCTCAGGCGCCCAGAAATTCGCTGACAGCTCGGCGGGCGACCTCGCTGGAGGCGCGGGACTGTACGGAGTGCCCGGCGTCCGGCACCACCACCAGCCGGCCGGCGGGCGCCAGGCGCGTCTCCCGCTGCGCCCAGGCCAGGGGCGTGGAGAGGTCGCGGTCGCCGGCCAGCAGCAGCACCGGGACCGGTGGCAGCTTGGTACCCGGGGTGGGCGACGGCGGCGCGGGTGTCGACGGCCAGGCCAGGCACGTCTGCGCGATGCCGTTCCCGCTGGCGGTGGCGCGGTCGAAGGGGAACACCTCAGCGGGGGTGAGCCGGTCGACGGCGCGGCGCAGGGCCTCGGCGCGACCCTGGACCGGGGTGGACGAGTCGCCCCACGGCGCCGGCGTGTCGGTGCACAGCGTGCTGGCATGCAGGCCCTGGCTCAACTGCGCCGCGCTGGCGCCGCTGCCCTGCCTGACCGCCGCGACCAGCCGGTCGAGCCGACCCGGCTGGCCCTGCCGCGCCTGGAGCAAGGCTTCGGGCACGCCCGGGAAGGTGGGGTCCGCCACGCTGAGCGTCACCAGGGTGTCGAGCAGCTCGGACCCGTCGCCACGCGACCGCACCACCGCGGCGAGGTCGTCGGCCGGGTCGGAGGCGCAGCTCCGCTGCTGGCAGACGGCCCGCAGGACCCTGGCCGTGGCCCGCATGTTGTCGACCGGCAGGATGATCGGCGCGTCGTGGGGCACCACCGAGTCCAGCACCAGCCGCTGGACCCTGTCCGGGTGCGCCAGCGCGTACCGCTCGGCGACGAAGGTCCCATAGGAGACGCCGTCGAGGGTGAGCCTGGCGGCGCCCAGCGCGCCCCGCAGCAGGTCCAGGTCGGCGACCGTGTCGGCGGTGCTGAAGAAGCGGCGCTTGGCGCCGACGGCGGCGCCACAGTCGCGAACCGCCTCGGCGGGCGGGGCGCGCAGGTCGGACTGGCCCATGGCTCGCTGCAGCGCCGGGCACTGGAGCGCCTCCGCGCCGGTGCCCCGCTGGTCGAACATGACCAGCCGATAACCGGCGATCGTCGACCCGAGCGCGCGTGCCAGGCGGCCGACGAACGGCACCCCCGGCTGGCCCGGGCCGCCGGTGAGCAGCACCAGCACGCCCCGCGGAGCCTTGGCGTCGTCGCCGGCGGCCACCCGCAGGTCGAGCTGTCCGCCGACGCGCCCGGAGTGGTCCAGCGGCACCGACAGCGTGGAGCACGTGAACCCCGCCGCCCCCGCGCAGGGACCTGAGCCCCCCAGCCGGGCCGTGGCGGCCGCCGGCGAGCTCGCCCGCGTGGTCGCCGGGCTCGCTCCCGGCCCGGTCGTGCCGGCCCCGCCAGCCGTCCCGCCGGACGTGCACGCCGCCAGCGTCGCGGCGAGCAGGACCGCCGCGAGCCAGCGAGCACTTCGAAGCCATCCAGTCCGCATGCCGGTTCCCACCTGGAGACAGCCGAGCGCGTCAACTCTGACATGGTCACACGACCTCGCGCTGCAGGTTGACCCACTCGGCCACCGCGGCCACGTCCACCTGGCGGGTGGTGTCCACCTCCAGCAGCGGCCCGCCGAGCCCGAGCGGCCCCGCTCCGCGCTCCAGCCGCACGCGGATCTCGGCGGCCATCTGGTGGTCGAGGTGACCGAGGTGGCGGCTCGGCGCCCGCACCAGGTACCTGCGCATGACCTCCGGGTCGGGACAACGGCAGAACACCTCGATCGGGCGTGGGCAGATGGCCAGCAGCTCCGGGCCCGCGACCGGAGCGAAGGGCGCCTCGGCGACCGCCACGGGGAAATGGCGCAGCAGGGCGAACATCACCGCGAAGCTGGCGGCACCCAGGCGCCGCGACCACTGGAGGTCGGCGTGACCCAGGCTGTCGAACAAGGCTTCCTTGATGGCGTCCTTGCTGACGAGCGGAAGGTCCAGCAGCCTGGCCAGTGGCACCGCCAGGGTGGTCTTGCCGCTGGCGGGAGATCCGGTGACCAGGACGAGGGACGTCATACCGCCAGGATGATCGCACGGGAATCGAGGGCCGATGGAATCCGCCGCACTGACCACCCGAAACACCGCGCGCGTCCTGCTCGTCGACGGCGACGAGCGGGTGCTGCTGTTCCGCTGCCGGGTCGACGCCGATCTCCAGGATCGGGGGCACATGTGGATCACGCCCGGCGGCGGGGTCCAGCCGGGGGAGACGCTTGCCGAGGCGGCCGTGCGGGAGCTCCATGAGGAGACCGGCCTGTCGCTGGCGGAAGCCGACCTCGGCCCGGCCGTCGCCCGCTGCAGCGGCGAATGGAGCTGGAGGCGCCAGCGCTACCTGGCCATCGACACGTTCTTCTACGTCCGGGTCGGCGCCGTGACGGTCGACACCGCGGGCTTCCAGGCCGAGGAGCAACGCCTCGTGAACGGGCACCGCTGGTGGCCGCGGCCCGAGATCGACGCGGCGGCCGAGCCGGTGCTGCCCATCGGGCTGCGCCCACTGCTCGACCGCCTGCTGGCGGGCGAGCGCCCCGACCCACCCGTCGAGCTGCCGTGGCGAACGCCCGAGGCGCTCGGCCGCTGATCTCCGGTTTCTACCGGTCGTCGCTCAGGCGGGCGGCTCGGGCCTGGAGGTAGCGCTGCTCGGGGAGGCTGGTGGTGCGGCGGGCGGCCTGCTGGTAGTGGGCGCGGGCGGCCGCGTGGTCGCCGGCCATCTCCAGGAGGTGGGCGCGGACGGCGTCCAGGCGGTGGTGGCCGGCCACACGGTCGTCGGTGTCCAGGGTCTCGAGCAGGTCCAGGCCGGCCCGCGGGCCGTGGACCATGCCGCGGGCGACGGCGTGGTTGAGGGTGACCATGGGATTGGGCGAGACGCGCTCCAGCAGCTCGTAGAGCGCGAGGATCTCCCGCCAGTCGGTGTCGGTGGCGCTGGGAGCCTCGTCGTGCACGGCGGCGATCGCCGCCTGGAGCTGGTAGGGGCCGATCCGCGCCCGGGGCAGCGCGTCGCTGACGAGCGCCACGCCCTCCTGGATGGACGCCCGGTTCCACAGGCCCCGGTCCTGCTCGGCGAGCGGGACCAGGGTACCGTCGGGCCGGGCCCGCGCAGGGCGTCGCGCGTCGGTGAGCAGCATCAGCGCCAGCAGCCCCGCGACCTCGCCGTCGTCGGGCAGCAACCGGTGGACGGCGCGGGCGAGGCGGATCGCCTCGCCGGTCAGCTCGCTGCGGTGCAGCGATGGACCGGAGGTGGTGGTGTAGCCCTCGTTGAAGATCAGGTACAGCACGTGCAGGACAACCCGCAGCCGGTCGGCCCGCTCGCCGGCCGGTGGCAACTGGAACCCGATGCCGGTGCTGATGATGCGCTGCTTGGCACGGCTGATCCGCTGGGCCATGGTCGCCTCGGGGACCAGGAACGCCCGGGCGATCTGGGCGGTGGTGAGGCCGCCGACGGCGCGCAGGGTGAGCGCGACCTGGGAGGGCGGCGACAGCGCCGGGTGGCAGCACAGGAACAGCAGGGCCAGCGTGTCGTCCTGGGCCGGCGGGTGGTCGTCGCCGGGGGCCGGCACCACCGCCCGGTCCACCGGCGCCAGCGTCGCGGCGGCGGTCTCGCGGCGCTTGCGGGACAGCTCGCTCCGCAGCTCGTCGGTCAGCCGGCGCGAGGCCACGGTGATCAGCCAGCCCCGCGGGTTGTGCGGAACGCCCTGCCCGGGCCACTGCGTGGCGGCGGCCAGCAGCGCCTCCTGGACGGCGTCCTCGCAGGTGTCGAAGTGCCCGTAGCGGCGGACGAGCGCGCCGAGGACCTGCGGCGCCAGCTCCCGGAGCAGGTCCTCGACGCCGGCGGGCCCGCTCACATCTCCGCGCCGGACGCGTCCATGACCGGCCGCACCTCCATGGCGCAGAACCTGGCGTTCGGCCAGCGCGCGGCGATCTCGGTGGCGCGCTCGGGAGTGTCGCACTCGACGATCAGGTAGCCGCCCATGTGCTCCTTGGCCTCCGCGAACGGCCCGTCGGTGATCGCCGGGACGCCGTCGCGCACCCGGACCGTCCTGGTGTTCGACGGGTCGGCCAGCGCCTCACCGCCGACCAGTTCTCCGGACTCGGTCAGCTCCCGCATGATCGCGTCGACCTCGCCCATCAGCTCGGCCCCCTGCTCCCCGAAGAACACCTCTCGGGTATCCGGGTTGTCCCAGATCAGCAGCATGTACTTCACGGCGCACTCCTCGCGGTCCAGGCGCCCGGTCGCGGGCGCGTCTCATCGATAGGTCGGAGCCCGCCGCGGATCCTCGACACCGGCACGAGAAATCAGCGCGGGCAGACGGGCCGGGACGGGCGGCGCGTCCGAAGCGGCGGCGCGGCTCAGGGCGCGGCTCAGCCGGAGGCTGGCGCCGGGGCGTCAAGGAACTCGTTGATCATCGAGGCCAGCCACTCGCCGCGGTAGGCGACGGTGATGTGGGTGGTGCCCGGCAGGATGGCGAGCTGCGAGCGGGGCAGGCCGGCGACGTCGCCGGCCACGCCGCCGCCGAGCAGCCGGAAGATCTCGACAGCGTGCTCAGGGCGGACGATGTCGGAGTCCCCGATCACCAGCAGCGTCGGTGCCTGGAGCGACCGCACGGCCTCGGCGGGCCAGCCCGGGAACTCGTGGTCCAGCTGCTTGTTCTTGGAGATCAGTGTGGGCCAGTCATCCGGGTTCGGCGCGATGCTGGCGTATTCCCGCTGGAACGGAGACCCGTCCAGGTCCTCGGGCTTCAGGTTGTCGATGCCTTCGAGCAGCCCGGGGTGGAAGCCGTCGCGGTTGTAGGTGAGCGACATGACCACCAGCTTGCGGACCAGCTCCGGGTGCTGGAGGGCGACCTGCAGGGCGACGGCGGCTCCCAGGCTGTACCCGAACAGGTCGGCCTGGCCGATCCCGAGATGCCGCAGCAGCGCGGCCGTGTCCTCCGCCAACTGCTCGACGGTCAACGGCCGGTCGATGTCGGCCGTATGCCCGTGCGCCTGCAGCTCGACGGCGATGACCTGACGGGTCTTGGCAAGCTCCGGCAGCACCTGGCCAAAGGAGGTCCCGATGGCCGACAGGGCGCCGTGCAGCAGCACCAGCGGCCTGCCCGAGCCGTGGATCTCGTAGTACATCTCGAGGCCGTTCACGGGAGCATAGCCGCTCTCCACTTGCGTCTGGGTCATCGCTTCCCCTCCGTTGATCGGCGCAGGCAACGCCGACCATAGAGGCTCGTCCCAGATTGCGCAGGCGCGACGAGGCTCCTGCGCGTGCGCCGGGTGGCGCCGCTCAGGACGTCGGCACTCGCGTTCGGACGTCGGCCGGTGCGCGTGGGGACGCTCCCAGTGGACGGCGCCGTTCGGCGGCGCCGAGGCCGGCCACGTGGGCCACGAACAGCACCAGGGCCACGCCCATGACGATCAGGCTGGGCACGTAGGGAGCCCCGGGATCGCGGTAGGCGAAGAACGTCTTGGGCGCGAAGGTCGGCTTCTCGAGGCCGGAGCCCTGGGGCGGCTCCTTGCCGCTGATCACCACCGCCGCCAGTTCGGTGCCCTTCTGGTTCGTGTAGAACACCTTGGCCTCGATGTTGGTGACATCGAGCTCCTTGCTCGACAGCTTGACGTCCTTGTTGAAGTTGGTGATCAGGTCCTGCTGGACCGCCAGCTTGGCGGTTTCCAGGTCGGCCCGCAGCGTTTCCTGGTCGGTGGGCAGCTTCGCGCCGCCCACCGGCTCGGCGGGTTCTTCCTTCCAGCCGTTGCTGGCCGAGCCCTGGAACTGCTGGACGGCGTTGTACCTGGTGGCCAGCGAGCTGTTCAGCTCGAATTGCTTGAACGACGGGTCGGTGCCCTTGGGGCCGGTGAGCGCCGGCGTGCCCGGCAGGCCGAAGACCCAGATGACCGTCAGCACGAACACGAAGCCCCAGAATGCGCCCGCACCGATCAGGTAGCCCTTCAGGGCGCCGAAGTTGGCGGACAGCAGCATGATCACCGATCCCGGCAGCAGCAGGACGGCGATGGCGAGAGCGAGGGCACCCTTCACGGAACCGTCTGCCTCCTTGTCGTGATCACGGCTCTACCCGGCCCGCAGCGCGCGCACCAGCGCGACCGCCTCGCGGTTGCTCAAGGACACGAAGTCCAGTTGCGGCCGCTTCTTGCCGTCGCTCTGGATCGAGAGAATGTAGTTGACCAGGTTGGTGATCTGCTGGTCGTTCATGGCGCCGCCGTAGCGCACGCCCCAGGTCGGCATCGGCGTCCCCGGCCGGCCCCGCTGGATCGTATTCCAGGCGAGCTGGGAGACGTTCGGGTCGTCCTTGTAGACCTCGTGCAGGTTGGGGGCGGGGAAGTCGACGGGCGCCTTGGCGCCGGGCGGCGTGAACCGCTTCACCGTGCCACCGGTGGCGTCGAGACCGTGGCAGCGGGCGCAGAACGTCTCGAAGGTCTGGCGGCCCAGCTCGACCGATTCCTTCGAGAAATTCTGGGTGGCGGCCCGCTGGCGGGCCGGTTCACGGATGTACAGGAACGGCAGCAGCAGGGTCAACAGCACGGTCAGCACCACGCCGGCGGCCTGGTAGTTCTCCATCAGGCGGCCCTCCAGCGCCTCGTCCGTGGGCCCAGGCCGCCTGGACGGGGGCAGGTTGCCGGCGGTGGCGGCCTTCTGGCGCGCCGAGGCCAGCGCCACGATCAGCAGGACCAGGATGATGATCCCGGCGGCGAAGACCAGGAGGAGGACGACACCCTTACTCATCAGGCACCCTCCTGCGCCGCGCCACCGACGCAGTGCGGGCCCTCGAGCTCCTGACCGGTGGTGTTGGTGCCGCGCGGTGGCCCGGTGATGATCTTGGAGGTGTCGACCGTGATCTGGTCACCGGACGCCAGCACAGCAAAGCGGTCCAGCCCACGCGGCGCCGGGCCCTCCTTGTACTCGCCGGCCTGGTTGTACTTGGAGCCGTGGCAGGGGCACTCCCACCACTGCGAGGTCTCGCACCACGGCACGCGGCAGCCGAGATGGACACAGCGCTGGTAGAGGGCCATGTAGCCGCCGCCGCTGACGCTCTTGTAGAGCCCCTGACCGTCCTTGGACTCGTCGTAGGGCACCAGGTAGAAGCGGCCGTCGGGCACGTAGGAGTAGCCCTTGTTGGCCTTGATGTCCGCGTCGATCTTGGACTTGGCGCCTGCCTTGATCTTGGTGCCGAACCCCTCGGAGAGGTTTGGCCACAGGAAGTACACGCTCCCGAGCCCGAAGCCGGTGACGCTGGCACCCAGCGCCGCCAGCCAGGCCGTGCGCAGGAACGAGCGCCGGTTCACCCGCGGCTTCTTGGCGCCGGGCCGTGGGGCCGCGGGCCGGACCCCCGTGGTAATCGCCATTCTCCTCCAGTCCCCTCTCGCCTACAGCTCGAAGAACAGGCAGGTCTTGTCCGGGTGCGTGATCGACGAGCAGGTCTGCTGCCAGGGCCAGACCCAGTTGAACCCGGGGCCGCGGAAGAACGAGCCGTTCAGCACCAGCACCGTCCAGAACATCAGGAACATCGTGAACAGCAGGATCGCCAGCTTGCGCCGCTCGGGCCGCATCGACGGGTTCTTGTCGAAGTACGGCGTGGCTCCGAGCGCCAGCAGGGCGAGCCCGGGGATGGTCACCCCGGCGACCATCGGGTGGAAGTACCGCAGCAGCTCCTGGAGGCCGAGGAAGTACCAGGGCGCCTTGGAGGGGTTCGGGGTGAGGTTCGAGTTCGCCACCTCGCGCAGGGGCGCGTTGACGAGCACCGAGAACACGGTCACGAATGCGAACATCGCAAAGGCCGCGACCGCCTCGCGGATGAGCAGGTGCGGCCAGACGTTGACCTTGTCCTCCTGGCGCGGTTCGGTCCGCTGGATGCCCTCGGGCGGGACCATGGCGAGCAGGCGGTGCGTCTCGCCGAACTTGCCCTGCGCCCCGACCTGGCCGGGAACGCCCTGGCTGGCCACGGCGGCGGCCACCCGGGCGGCGCGCTCCTCCGGCGTGAGCCGGCCGCCGTTGCCCGGCGAGGTGCGCGCTGGCGCCGCCGGCCTGGCCGGCGCCGGCGCGCTGGCCGGAGCCGCGGCCGCGGCGGGAGCCGCTGCCGCCGGCGCCGCCGGGGTCGCCGCGGCCTCGGCAGCCGGGGCGGCGGGCGCCGCCGCCTGCAGCGAGGCCCGGTTGGGCCCGCGCGCCTTGCGGGCGGCCGCCGCCTTGGCCTTGGCCCGGGCGGTGCGCTCCGACTCGCCCGCCGCGATCAGGCGGTCGTAGGTTTCCTTGTCAGGCTGGATCTCTTCTGCCATATGGTGCCTCCACGCCAGGCGTGCCCGACTACAGCGGTCCGGAGATGCCGCCGTCCTTGCGGATGCGCCAGAAGTGGACCGCCAGGAAGATGGTGGCCACGAATGGCAGCGCGAGCACGTGCAGCACGTACCAGCGGATGAGCGTGGCCGGCCCGATCTCGACCGACCCGAGCAGCACGAAGCGGACCTGGTTCCCGATCACCGGCGTGTAGCCCATCATCGAGGTGCCGACCGCGACCGCCCAGATGGCCAGCTGGTCCCAGGGCAGCAGGTAGCCGGTGAACGCCAGCAGCAGCACCAAGAGCAGCAGCACCACGCCGACGACCCAGTTGAACTCCCGCGGCGGCTTGTAGGCGCCGTGGTAGAAGACCC
>WNGJ01004986.1_pt1 | contig 52894 bp, 46 predicted proteins | sample 5400611 | NCBI WGS metagenome assembly WNGJ01 (sample SAMN13153375, study PRJNA577476) | soil metagenome | isolation source: 40 cm soil or saprolite under Garry oak tree replicate 1 | place: USA:California | collected 2016-06-15 | reverse complement strand
AGCTAGGGCGGCGTGGCAAAGTTTCACGAGCAACATCAGGAAGTGAAAACTCCTCCTAGGTTTGAATCTGTATTGGCATGGCTAAATTGCGGCCAGGCATCCGGTTGATCGTTCGGAGCTTCCCATGAGAAAACACTTCGGCCTCCTGCCCCCACTCGTATTCCCAAGTTTAACCTGCTCTCAAACAAATGTGCAGAAACAGAAGTCCGCCGCCGTGATTCGCGTCGCTGCGGTGGCCGCGACGGCTGCGCCGGCAAAGGACAGACGCCGCGGTGATCATCGCTGCGGACCGGCAGAATTAGTGTCCGTGGCCGTTGGTAAAGAGATGGGCGATGGAGACGAGAATCACCGCGCCGAGCGTCGCGGCCGCGAGCGAATACCAGAAACCGCCGCCGAAAATTCCGAGCTTCACAAAAACCCAGCCGCCGACAAAGGAGCCGACCAATCCGAGAACAACATCCGCGATACAGCCAAAGCCGCGGCCCCGCGCGATTTTTCCAGCGAGCCAGCCGGCGACGAGACCGATCAAAACCCAATAGAAAAAGCCGTGTGGAAGCACGGCGCGGATGTCCCACTCTCTAGCTGGACTTCTCAGCAAGAACCCATAAAGACAGGAAGGGCACATGCGATTTCTCCGCGTGTCTTTCGAAACGGCTAAGAGCAGGCAAGTCTACCAGAACGCCAGACCAAAAACCTTGAAAGCGCAAGCCTGGGGCAGGCTCTTCCGGTCTCGAGGCGCGAAACACGGTAGTTTCAACCCGCGGGATGCTGCTGGGTCATGCAGTGGATCGTCCCTAGGCCAAGCACTAAATCACGGCACGGAATGCCAACAACCTCGCGATCCGGAAACAGTCGCGCGAGAGTGTTGAGGGCCACGCGGTCGTTCGCATCGTTAAAGGTTGGCACCAGCACGAGTTGATTGGCGATATAAAAATTTGCATAGCTGGCGGGAAGACGTTGCCTGTCGAAATGGACGGGGGAGGGCATCGGCAGCGTTTCCACGCGCAAAGGCTTGTCGTCCTGATCCTTAATGGTCTTCAGCCGTTCGAGGTTTTCCTGAAGCGGTAGGTAGTTGGCGTCCTTCGAGTCCGTTTCGACGACGGTTACGACGGTAGAAGGGTTCACGAAACGCGCCAGATCGTCCACGTGTCCGTGTGTGTCATCGCCGGCGATGCCACTCTTGAGCCAAAGGACTTTTTTCACGCCAAGGTATTGACGAAAAACTTGTGCGTAGTCTTCCTTTGTGAAGCCGGGATTTCTCTCCTGAACTTTGCTCAAAAGGCATTCTTCGGTCGTGAGCAGCGTGCCACAGCCGTTTACGTCAATGCTGCCGCCTTCCAGAACGACTCGGCGGCCCTGGCGCTGTGGTCGCCAGAGGCGGCGTTTCAGTTTCTTGTTTGCGTTGGCGACGACCGCCGCATCTTTCTTGTGGTTTGAGTATTTGGCCCAGCCGTTGAACAGGAAATGGTTGATTGCTACTTCCCCGGAACTGTTTCGAACGCAAATCGGACCGCAGTCCCGCATCCAGCCGCGATCGGTGGGCGCGACGCAGAACTCCACCGTATCAAGGTTGGCACCCGACTTCTTCAAGATGGAACGCACCCGTGCTTGCGTCTCGCGATTCTCAACCAGCAAGAAGACGCGCTCGACTCTCGACAGATGGCGCACAATTTCCGCGAAGGCCCAGGGAATCGGAGCGAATTTTCCCGGCCAATCGGTTAGTTCGTGCGGCCAGCCGAGCCAGGTAGCCTCATGAGGTTCCCATTCGGCCGGCATGCGAAAACCTAGGGCGTCAGGCGTGGGTGAGCTCACAGGAGATCGCACCGGAGGAAAAGGAGGGCCCCGCGAAGCCCGGGGTAAACGAGCGGCGTGTGGCGAGACAAGAGCACGTTATTTTTCGCCCAGCCAGCGGTTTAAGATGGGCTGATACGCATCAATCCGGCGATCCCGCAGGAACGGCCAATTGCGGCGGGTTTCTTCGCTTTTTTCCGGGTCGCATTCGGCGACAAGAATCTCCTCTTTGCAATGGGAAGCTTCCGAAATCATTTGGCCAAAAGGATCGGCGACAAACGAATTTCCCCAGAACTCCAATCCGGGGTCGCCATTCTCTGGATGCCCTTCGAAACCGACGCGATTGACAACGGCGGTGTACACTCCGTTGGCGATGGCATGACCACGTTGAATCGTTTTCCAGGCGTCCAGTTGCGCCGCGCCGAATTGCGCTTTCTCGTGAGGATGCCAGCCGATGCTCGTGGGATAAAAAATCACTTGAGCGCCGCTGAGCGCAGTGAGGCGCGAGCCTTCCGGATACCATTGGTCCCAGCAAATTTGCACGCCGATGCGCGCGTACTTGGTGTCAAAATTCGGAAAGCCCAAATCTCCGGGGGTGAAATAAAATTTCTCGTAGTAAAGTGGATCGTCGGGAATGTGCATCTTGCGGTATTTCCCGAGGAAGCTGCCGTCAGCATCCAGCACCGCGCAACTGTTGTGATAGACCCCGGGAGCTCGGCGCTCGAAAATCGAAACGACCAGCGCGACGTTCTTTTCTTTGGCAACCAACGCGAGTTTCTCCGTGGTGGGTCCCGGGATCGGCTCCGCGAGATTAAAGAGTTCGGCGTCCTCTATCCGGCAGAAGTATTCGCCGCGGAACAGTTCATGCAAGCAAATGATTTGCGCCCCCCGGCGTGCCGCCTCATGGATTTTGTCGATGGCGCGCGCGAGGTTTTCCTCGGCATTTTTCGTGGATTTCATCTGCACGAGCCCGATGGAGAATTTGTCGGCCATGAAATTTAGTTTAGCATGAGCCAAGAAGCGGCTTGGTATGCGCGATTTTTCTTTCTTTTGTGTGTCGTTTGTACTTAAAATCTTGCGAACGTTCAAGTAGCATCACGAACCGCCGGCAGGATTGCAGTTCTTTCGCTCCAGGCAATTAACCTTTTAAGCTCGAGGAGACGCGATGGGGAGGCAGCAAAACAAGACTGTAACCGGCCGGGTGTTGCACGACCCGGTCAAAGATAAGCTCCGGCCGATTTTCCCGCTGGACTTAGCGCGCTGCCGAACGATCGACGATCTCGTTCGCGCCATGGGCAACACCGCTTTCACCGGCCGGCAGATAGGCGATGCCGCGGACGTGCTCGAGGTCATGGCGCGAGATAAAGAGTGCTTTGTTGTGATGACCCTCTCCGGGGCCTTGACCGTCGGCAAAATGGGGCTGATTTTCTGCGACCTCATCGAATCCGGTGTTGTGAACGCCATCGTCTCGACGGGCGCATCGATGGCTCACGGCCTCGTGGAAGCGACCGGCCGGTCGCACTTCCGCTACGATCCCAGGATGGATGACAAAACGCTGTTCGAGGCCGGGTACAACCGCGTCTATGATTCGCTTGAGCCCGAACTCAATCTGGATCACGTCGAAGAAGTGATGCAGCGCGTGCTAAACGAGTGGGACGCGGAAGAACTCGTCTGTAGTTGGAAGATTCACCGGCGCATCGGCGAATATCTCCACAAACACTTCGTCGACCGGCGGGGGATTCTCAAGTCGGCATTCGAGCACAATGTTCCGGTGTTTGTTCCCGCATTTAGTGATTCCGAGCTGGGCATCGACTTTGCTCTCCACAAGATTGCCCGGACGCGGGATGACCGGCCGGTCTTACGTTTCGACCCCTTCGAAGATTTCGAGAAGTTTGCCGGCATCATGCTGGAGACCAACCGCATGGGGATTTTCACCGTGGGCGGCGGCGTTCCACGCAATTGGTCACAGCAATTCGGCGTTTATGCGGAGTTGCTCGCGCGGCGCGGCTACAAGAAACTTCCGCTGAAACGCTACAACTACGGCGTGCGCATCTGCCCGGAGCCGGTAAGCTGGGGCGGGTTGAGCGGAAGCACGTACACGGAAGCGGTGTCGTGGGGGAAATTCGTTCCAAGGGAGGAAGGCGGCCAGTTCGCGGAAGTTTTCGACGATGCCACGGTAGCGCTGCCACTGATTGCCGGCGCGGTGTTGCAGCGCCTGGGCCACTTCAAACACGACAAATAAGCAAAAGGGAGCGTATTTTGCTGAATGATAAAGATTAAGGACAGCGAGGGAGTCAGGACCTAACTCACATTTGAACCTCGCGTGGGGGGGAGGCGCGGTGGCCAAGCGAGTCGTGATTGCGGGGATCCTCGGCGGAGTGGCGATGTTTGTATGGTTGTTTGTGGCGCACGAGTTTCTTCCGCTTGGCGAAATGGGAGTCGGAGAAATTCCCAACGAAGCCGCGGTGCTGGCCGCCATGCGGTCAGCGCTGCCGCAGGGCGGGCTTTATCTCTTTCCCGGTTTCGGGCTCGGGCCAAATGCGACTTCCCAGCAGCGCAAAGAGGCCATGCCCGCCTATACGAAGAAGTATGAGCAGTCTCCCCACGGCATCCTGATCTACCATCCTGCCTCGGGAGCGTTTCCTTTTGGGGCGGCGTTGGCGCGAGAAGGCCTCCTGAATCTTGTCGAAGGCCTGCTTGCTGCCTGGTTACTTGCCTGGGCGGCGCCGGGAAGCGGATATGGGGCGCGGGTGGAATTCGTTGTGGTTGCCGGCATCCTTGCAACTCTGACAACCAATGTGGAGTACTGGAATTGGTATGAATTTCCTTCGAGTTACACTGCAGGCTACATGATCACGCAAGCGATCGGTTACACGTTGGTGGGACTCATCGCAGCCACATTCGTGAAAAGCGACATTGCGGCCCAGAACTAAAGTTATGGCTACCGCGAGATCACGGGCGCTCTATGACGTACATCCGGGCGTTGCCATGGTACAGAAGTGGGTGGCCGGGCTGAAAGACAAGACCGGGCGCACCCTCGAGGAATGGATTGCCGTGGTCAAGAAAGAAGGGCCGAAAGACGAGAAGTCGCGCCGCGAGTGGTTAAAGGTCAAGCACAAGCTCGGCACCAACAGCGCGTGGTGGATCGCCGAGCGTGCCGATGGCAAGGGCGAAGACGATTCGCCGGAGGCGTATCTGAAGAGCGCGGCGCGGTATGTGGAAGAGCAATATGCGGGGCAGAGAGAGAAGCTTCGCCCCATCTTTGAAGAGTTGCTGAAGCTCGGCAGATCGCTGGGCGATGACGTGAAAGTTTGCCCCGGCAAGACGATCGTGCCGCTTTATCGGCAACACGTGTTTGCCCAGATCAAGCCGACGACGAATTCGCGAGTCGACTTCGGCTTTGCGTTGACACACTACAAAGGGAAATTACCCAAACGCCTGATCGATACCGGGGGCCTCGCCAAGGAAGACCGCATCACCCATCGAATTGAACTCACCGCGACGGCGCAGATCGACGCGGAGGTGAAGCAGTGGCTGAAAACGGCTTACGATCTGGACGTCTGATTCACGCTGAGGTGATCTCGCATCCGGCGTCTGCTTGCATCAAAGTGAGCTTCAATCGTCTTCGCCGATGAGGATGGCTGCGCCCAGCACCGTGGTCCAGAGGCCGCGCTTGTCGCCCACAGCCGACTGCGTGATGTTCATGGTGCGAACGATTTTATTGGAGATGCGGTAAACCTCTTTTTTTTCGTCGAACGACAAATCGGGATCGAATTCCACGTTCAGCGTGGTGGCGAGCATTTCGGCAGCGAGCTCTTCCGCGTATTCGCCGGCTACTTCTTCGGTCTCTCCGAACGAGTGGTGCTCCGAGAGATACCCGTACATGCTTTTGTCGCTCGGCAGCGCCAGTCCGATGCTTGCAGCGATGAGGCGATGAGGTTCCTTGGTGGAATTCTCGCTGATGACCGTAAACGCCACCTGGCCGGGCTTCAGGTGCTTCAAGCCTTCGCTTCGCGAAATGAGTTTGCAATTTGGCGGAAAGATGGAAGAGACGCGGACAATGTTACACGCCGCAATGCCCGCGTTGCGCAGGGCCAGCTCGAAGCTGGAGAGCCTTTCTCTATGTTTCCCGACACCTTTCGTGAGGAAGATCTTCTTCGCGACGAACGCCATGGTGCCGGTTTTTCGGGCCTCCCTGACAGGATTGAGAGCAAGAAAAAATTTTAGGGCAAGGCAAAAGTAACAAGAAGGTTTTCGAGTGTCAATCCATTTCGATGCCTTCGTCTGTGCGGCTTGCGGGGTTGCGAACGCCGGTTGCAGCGTGACTTCCGTCGCGCTACTCGGAGCGCCGCAACGAGCTTCCCGGAGTGGCTTGCAGGAGCGTCAGCAAGGTTGGCGAGATGCTCCGGAGTAAAATCCGGGCTCGCGCTCTCCGCTGTTTCGCCTTTGTGGCTGACTTCGATGACCCCGATGACTTTGCCGGTTAGAAGAATCGGCGCGCTCCAGGATCTTCCGGATCGACTCCGGCGTGTCTCCCGCGGATGTTTATGCCTTCGCAGAGAATCGGATGCCGCGTTGCGCTGAAGTTTATTGTCAATGGCCGGCCGGTTGTCGCGAAATTCCGGCGCGCCATTGTCCGCGAAAAAACCATCCCATCGGACCCCGTCGGACAGGCTTCCTTGCATCGACCGATGCATCTGCCTATACTGAAGTTAGCCGCGATTGTTTCTCTCTCTTCCGGTTCGTTGAGCGTGAACGGGCAAGGAACCCCGCGGCGGAGAGGGCATGTCTGCCACCGCGAGCCAGTCTGATTCGAGTTACCTTCTCAGAAAGCTTCATTCCCTTACCGGCGTACTCCCCGTTGGAGCGTTTTTGGCGGAACACTTCTGGTCGAACAGTGCCGCTCTCGTAAACGCCCCGAAATACGACGAAGTTTCGCGAGATCTGCAAACCATTCCGTTCCGGCCCATTGTCGAATGGGCCATCATTTTCCTGCCGATGCTGTACCACGCGGTTTATGGCGTGTACATCTGGCTGCGCGGGAAATCCAACATTTCCTCCTATCCGTGGGTGGGGAACTGGCTGTACGTGGCGCAGCGCTATACCGGTCTGATCGCGTTTGCCTACATCGGCTGGCATTTGTACACCGAGCGCTGGCTGACCCACGGCCGGTCAACCTATGCGACCGTAGCCAGCGATTTGCAGAATCCCTGGTACCTGGCGTTCTTCGTGATCGGGATTCTCGCCTCCTCATTTCATCTGGGCGTGGGCATCTGGAATTTTCTCTGCAAGTGGGGATTGGCGGCCACCGCCAAAGCGCAGCAGGCCGCGGGCCGGCTTGGAATCGTGATTGGGGTTGCGTTCGGCGTCGCAGGGATTCTTATCGTGCTCAGCTTCCGCCTGAATTGGCACCCCTTTGCTTCCTATTACATACCCAAATGAGACAGCCGAAGATCATTATCGTGGGTGGAGGTCTGGCCGGACTCATGGCCACCATTCGCGCTGCCGAATCCGGAATCCCGGTCGACCTTTTTTCCATCGTGCCGGTCAAACGCTCGCATTCGGTTTGCGCGCAGGGCGGCATCAACGCGGCGAAAAATCAGAAGGGCGAAGGCGACACTACCGACAAGCACTTCGACGACACCATTTATGGCGGCGATTTTCTGGCCAACCAGCCGCTCGTCAAGCGCATGTGCGAAGCTGCGCCCAGCATCATCGACTTGCTCGATCGCATGGGCGTCATGTTCAACCGCACGCCCGAAGGATTGCTGGATTACCGGCGGTTCGGGGGCACGCTGTATCATCGCACCGCGTTCGCCGGCGCGACCACGGGCCAACAACTTTTGTACGCGCTCGATGAACAGGTGCGCCGCCACGAAGCCGAAGGCCGAGTCAAGAAATTTGAGGGCTGGAACTTTCTCGCCGCAGTCATCGACGAGGGAAGAGTGTGCCGCGGCATCTGCGGGATGGACTTACGGTCCATGGAGGTAAGAACGTTTCCCGCCGACGCGGCAATTTTTGCAACCGGCGGGATCGGCGCCATCTTCGGCCGCTCGACGAATTCCGTGGTTTGCACCGGCTCGGCGCAGTCCGCGCTGTTTCAGCAGGGCGTGGATTACGCCAACGGCGAATTCATCCAAGTGCACCCGACGGCCATTCCCGGAGAAGACAAGCTCCGCTTGATGAGCGAATCCGCGCGCGGCGAAGGCGGCCGCGTGTGGGTTCCGCGGAATCCTGCCGAAAAGCGCGGTCCTAAAGACATTCCTGAATCCGACCGATTCTACTTCTTGGAGGAGTGGTATCCGAAGTACGGCAACTTGGTGCCGCGTGATATCGCCACCCGCGCGATTCACCGCATCGTTTATCAAGAGAAACTGGGCCTCGACGGCCAGGCGGCGGTGTACCTGGACGTCTCGCACATCCCGCGCGAAACCCTGCACCGCAGACTCGAAGGCATCCTTGAAATCTACGAGAAATTCCTCGGTGTTGATCCGCGCGAAGAGCCGATGAAGGTTTTTCCGGGGATGCACTACACCATGGGCGGCATCTGGGTGAATGGCGAAGACCAGACCACCAATGTGCCCGGAATTTTTGCCGCCGGCGAATGCGAGTATCAATATCACGGTGCGAACCGTCTCGGTGCCAACTCGCTGGTCTCTTGCATTTTTGGCGGTGGCCTTGCCGGAGCTTCGGCCGTCAAGTACGTGAAGAATCTTGAAAAGGGCGCCGAGGCTACCGCGCAGGCGGTATACGAATCGGAACGCAAGCGTCAGGAAGAAAAGAATCAGAAGCTGATCAGCCAGGAGGGCTCCGAAAACCCTGTTACCATTTGGCGCGAACTGGGAGACTTGATGACCGAGCACGTCACCGTGACGCGCATCAACAAGAACTTGCAAGCCGCACATGCGAAGATTCAAACGCTTGAGGATCGCTACAAGAAAATCAACTTGAGCGACCGCACCAGGTGGTCCAACCAGACGCTGAACTTCGCGCGCGAGCTAGAAAACATGCTGGTGCTGTCCCGGGTGATCACCCTTGGGGCCTTGGCACGCAACGAATCGCGTGGCGCGCATTACAAGCCGGAGTTCCCCGACCGCGACGATGCCAATTGGCTCAAGACCACGCGCGCCAAATGGGTCAATTGCGACGTTCAGCTTGCGTACGAGCCGGTGGACATTTCTTTGATCAAACCGCGGGCGCGCAGATACGACGCGGCGAGATGACCGCCGATAAGGATGGTCATCTCGAGGTGCGTAGTGACGAGGAATGTCTCTGCGGTTGAAAAGGGCGGTTTGTAAAGGCGTATGGCCGAAACGAAAAAAGTCCTCATCAAGATAAAGCGGCAGGCGGGACCGCAGGAGCCGTCGCGCTGGGAGGAATTCTCCCTGAACTGGCGTCCTTCCATGAATGTCATCATTTGCCTGCGGGACATCGCGGAGAACCCCGTCACGAGCTCCGGCAAGAAAACCACGCCCATCACCTACGATTCGAACTGCTTGGAGGAAATTTGCGGCTCCTGCGCCATGCTTATCAACGACAAAGCGCGCATGGCCTGCTCCGCCCTTGTCGACCATCTCGATCAGCCCATTCGCATCGAACCGCTCACGAAATTTCCGCTGGTCCGCGATCTCTCCGTCGACCGCCAGTTCATGTTTGATAGCCTCAAACGCGTGAAAGCCTGGATTCCCATCGACGGAAGTTACGATCTCGGCGAAGGCCCGCGGGTTTCGCCTCAGGTTCAAGCGAAAGGCTACCCGCTTTCGAGCTGCATCACCTGCGGCAACTGCCTCGAAGTTTGCCCGCAAGTGAACGAGCACAACCAATTCGTCGGCGCGGCCATCATCAGCCAGGTGCGCCTCTTCAACATCCACCCCACCGGCGCAATGAACAAGCGCGAACGCCTGGAAGCGCTGATGGGTCCTGGCGGCGTGCAGGAATGCGCCAACGCGCAAAATTGCGTAAAGGCCTGCCCTAAAAACATTCCGCTCACCGAATCCATCGCCGAAGTGAATCGTGACGCATGGAAACAAGCCTTGCTTGGCTGGCTTTTGGGCTGAACAGCGCTTTTTCTCCAAGGACTTCGATCTCGGCAAGCGCAATCCCGACGGTCACGTGGATATTCCGCGCATGCGCGAAGGCGGCATGAATGCGATTTTCTTTTCCATCTGGATCGATGGCCGCATCATGGGTCCGCCCGCGGTCGAGAAAGCCCTCGACCAGATTGATGCCGTCCACCAGAACGTCCTCAAGTATTCAAAAGATTTGGTCTTCTGCCGCACCGCCGAAGCGGTGCGTCGCGCGCACGACGAGTGGGCCGACTCCTCCACCGACAAGCCCGCGCACAACGGCCTCACCGATTTCGGCAAGGACGTCGTTCGCGAAATGAACCGTCAGGGAATCATGGTGGACATTTCGCATGTCAGTGACAAAACATTCTTTGACGCCCTGGAAGTCAGCAAAGCTCCGCTGATTGCTTCTCACTCTTCCTGCCGCGCCCTCTGCAATCATCCGCGGGACATGTCCGACGACATGATCAAGGCGCTGGCTGCCAAAGGTGGCGTGATTCAGATCAACTACGAGCGCAGCTTTATCGACCAAGCCTACAAAGAGGCCTACGACAGAGTTGCCGGCGGCGTCGTGGCTGCCACGGAGAAGATTACCCAGGAATGCTCTGGGGATGAAGACTGCGTCAGCCGCAAATTGAAAGACCTCGAGACGCAGATGGACGCTTCCGGAGCTTTGCCGCGCGTGAGTTGGGAAACAATCATCGAGCACATCGACCATGTTGTGAAACTCGTCGGTCCGGACTACGTCGGTCTGGGCTCCGATTTCGACGGCGCAACGATGCCCGACGGAATGGAAGATTGTTCCAAGCTCCCAAAAATCACCGAGGCTCTGATGCGCAAAGGTTACAAGGACGAAGATATCCGCAAAATCCTCGGCGGAAATTTGCTGCGCGTCATGGAGCAAAACGAGAAAGTCAGCAGGGAACTACAGGCGCAGTAAACATCTGTTTTATGCATGATGGAGAAGCGTGACTTGAGATGTCGCGGATCTTACGCACAACCGCGCTGGGTGTTTCCGCTTGTTGTTTCCTGGCGGTGGCCGTGAAGCCCGACGCCATATCGGCACGCGCCAAGAAACTTCATTTCTCCTCGATTGTTGTCGACACGCACGACGACACGACACAGCGCTTCCTCGATGGAAAATTCGATCTGGGTGCGCGCCACACCGACGGCAGCATCGACATTCCCCGCATGCGCGAAGGGGGCCTGCACGCCATCTTTTTTTCGATTTGGATTCCCAGCAAAATCACCGGGCAAGAAGCGGTGAATCGCGCGCTCGCGCAGATTGCGGCCGTTCGCGAACAGGTACGCGCCCATCCCCAGGACCTGGTTCTGGCCACCACCGCCGCCGAGGTTCGCGCCGCGCACAAGCAAGGCAGGATTGCCGCATTGATGGGCGTCGAGGGCGGCCACATGATCAACTCCGACCTCGACGTGCTGCGCCATTTTGCGAGCCTCGGCGTTCGTTACATGACCCTAACGCACAGCGGCAACGACGAATGGGCGGATTCCTCGACCGACACTCCCGCGCACCATGGTCTCACCGATTTCGGCAAGCAAGTCGTCCGGGAAATGAACCGCCTCGGCATCATCGTGGACATTTCGCACGTCAGCGACAAGACCTTTAATGACGCCCTGGAAGTCAGCAACGCGCCGATGATGGCCTCACACTCTTCCTGCCGCGTTCTTTGTGATGCTCCTCGCAACCTGACCGATCAAATGATGAAGGACTTGGCCGCAAAGGGGGGCGTCATCCAGATCAACTACCACGTGGGGTTCCTCAGCCAGGAATTTCGCAACGCCGAGAAGGCCAATCCCGAAATCAACAAAGCCATTGGCCAAGAAGTGCAGAAGCGTTGCGGCGGCGATGAAGCCTGCCAGCTTCTCGAAGGCGACCGGCTCACCCGCGAATACGTCGAGCGCGGGGAACTCCCGCGCGTCGACTGGAAGAAAATCGTGGAGCATGTTGACCACGCTGTGAAAGTCGCTGGCATAAATCACGTGGGCCTGGGTTCCGACTTCGACGGCGCCAACATGCCCTACGGCATGGAGGACGCTTCGAAGCTTCCGAAAATCACCGACGCGCTCTTGACAAAGGGTTACTCCGAAGATGACGTGAAAAAGATTTTAGGCGAAAATACGCTGCGCGTTATGGCCGAGGTGGAGCGTGTCAGCAGGGAGCGGTCAAAGCAGCCTCAAAAATAGAGTTTTGCTTTTTGCAGGTTGATCTGGAGAGGAGAGAATGGCAATGAGAAAGTCGGTAACGGGAATTTCTATTGTGTTTTTCGCGGTCGCGATGCAGGCACAAGCGCAAACGCCGGCACAGGCTCCAGCGAAACCCCAGGCTGCGGCACCCGCCGCCAAAAAACCCGCGGCAGAGAGCTACGACCGGGCATTGCTGCATCCGGCACAGCTCAAGGAGAAAGCCCCGGAAACCTTCCAGGTCAAATTCGAGACCACGCGCGGCGATTTCACCATGAGTGTCACGCGCGCCTGGGCGCCCATCGGCGTGGATCGCTTCTACAATCTCATCAAGCACCATTTCTACGACAATATGGTGGTGTTTCGTGCCGTTTCCGGTTTCGTCGTGCAATTCGGCATCAGTTCCTACCCGGCGGTGTCCGCGGCCTGGAACGATGCCAACATCAAGGACGATCCGGTGACCCAGAGCAACCAACGCGGCCACGTCACTTACGCGAAAACCGGGCAGCCCAACTCGCGCTCCACGCAGATTTTCATCAGCTTTAAGGACAATTCATTCCTCGATTCGCAAGGATTTGCCCCTTTTGGCGTGGTCGATGCCGAGGGGATGAAAGTCGTCGAGATGCTCTACGACCAATACGCCGATCAGCCCACCGGCGAGCAGGACCAGATCACGAAACTCGGAAAAGCCTATCTCGACAAGAAGTATCCGAAGTTGGATGTCATCAAGCACGCCACCGTGGTTGGCGCCGCCGCGTCAGCCGCCCCAGCTAAGCCTGCGGCGAGCAAAGCGGGTGCTCCCGCTGCCAGCAAGCCCCAGTAATGCTCCGGGCCTGCTCGTGCGCTCGCAACCCGTTGTAGAGCAACGGTTTAGTGCGCTCGCTGGCATCAGAAACTACGGGGATCGGAACACGAAGGTCGTGGATTACTTTTTCAGATTCCATGCATCCAATTTTTGGCAGGGGGTTGCCTTTGACATTGGCGACCCCGGAAAGTATTCTGTCTATCGATGAGGAACTGCTGCCAGATGATGTGTTGTCGGTGCGCGTGTAGTGCTGCGTGTCAAAGCTCGAGCATCTCTGGCCAGAGGAGTTTCCGGACTTAGCCTAGCGCATCACAAGAGTTCCGAAGCCCACTTGCCAGAAAAGCTGGTGAGTGGGCTTTTTCATTTTCGGCGGGAGATTTCGTCAAGGATCAGATTTGGGAGCTATGCTTTATGACCGTCGCTACAACCACCGAAGTCGAGGAAAGGCACAGCCGCGAAGCGATTGAGGCGGAGATCGCACGGTTTGACGAGCGCGTTCACCAACTCCGCCGCGGCGAAATCACCGAGCAGCAATTCCGGCCGTTTCGCTTGAAGCACGGCACCTACGGCCAGCGGCAGCCCGGCTTCCAGATGTTGCGCGTAAAGGTTGCCGCCGGCGTGCTGAAGCCGTCGCAACTTCGCGTCCTGGCTCGGATTGCTGACGAGTATTCAACCGGCCGAGGTCATCTCACGACGCGCGAAAACGTCCAGTTCCATTTTGTCAAACTTGAAAATGTGCCTGTGGCCATGCGTTTGCTGGCCGATTGCGGGCTGACTACTCGCGAAGCTTGCGGCAACACGGTGCGCAACATCACAGCTTGCCCGGTCGCAGGCATCTGCCCGGGCGAAGCCTTTGACGTTACGCCCTATGCGCTCGGTGTCTCGCGCTACCTGTTGCGGCATCCTGATTTTCACGATTTGCCGCGCAAGTTCAAAATTGCTTTCTCCGGCTGCGCGGATGACGGTGGCTGCGCCGTTGCGGGCATTCATGACGTTGGGTTGATCGCGCAGGTGCGCGGGTCGAATGGCACCGCGCATCGCGGCTTCAAAGTTCTTGTCGGCGGGGGGTTGGGCAGCCTCCCAACCGAGTCCGCGGTCCTCGCGGATTTTCTGCCGGAAGAAGAGTTGCTGCCTACTATCGAAGCCGTTCTGCGAGTCTTCAGCGAAACCGGCAACCGCAAGAACAAACTCAAGGCGCGCTTGAAATTCGTGCTGCGCGAAAAGGGGATTGAAGAGCTTCGCCGCCTGATCTTTGAAAAGCGTAAAACTTCGCAGGCGCCCGCGGAAGTCTTCACCGTCGCTTCTCCGATCCTTCCGGTGCTCGTCAATATCTCTCCCGCGCCTCTGACGCTCAGTTTGGACGATGCCACAAGCGATTCTGAATACGATCGCTGGGCCCAGCACAATCTAATGGCGCAACGTCAGACCGGCTACGGAGCCATTTGGATCAAGCTTCCTGCGGGAACGTTGCACAGCCGGCAGATGCGTGGCCTCGCCGATCTTCTCGAAAAGCACGATCTCACCGGCGTGCGCATTGCCATCAATCAGGACCTGGTGGTTCCCTGGGTGCCTCTCGACCGCGCCCGCGCCACTTACAATGACCTCCGCGCGCTCGACCTGGCGATTCCGGGAGCGCTCACCATCTCTGACGTTACCGCCTGCCCTGGTGCCACGACTTGCAATCTCGGCATCACGCGTTCGCTGACGCTGGCCGACGAACTTTCGCGCGCTCTCGAGGGCTACGACGACCCCGAAATCAAGAAGCTTCGCATCAAAATCAGCGGCTGCCCGAATTCCTGCGGGCAGCACCACATCGCCGACATCGGCTTTTACGGGAACGTGCGAAAAATCGGAGACCAGCAAGCTCCTTACTATCAATTGCTGCTCGGCGGCAAAGTCAATGCCGGTGGCGTGCGCTTTGCGCGTCAAATCATGGCTGTCCCTGCCCGCCCGATCCCGGCAATCATCCGCGAACTCCTCACTTTTTATCGGCAGGATCGCCAGCCCGGCGAGTCCTTCTCCGATTGGGTTGGCCGCACTCCGGACAGTGCAGTTGTTGAACGGCTCCGTCCGCTCGCAACGGTCACAAACTCGACCGAGGATATTTTCCTAGATTGGGGCGATACGGAAACCTTCTCTCTCAAACTCGGCCGGGGCGAGTGCGCCGCCTAGAACCTAGAAGCTTGTCGGAGGATGTGCTTCGCCGTCGTCCCGGTCGAAGCGAACCGGTTCTGCAGGTGAGCCCACAAAGGTCTACTCGCCCTTCCGCTCCTGCACGCCCTTAACGGCGCCAAGAATGAGGTTGTACGCCGAATGCCGCGCAATGCCGGTTTTGTCGTGATCGTCATAAGGCATCGCCGCCACGCCAAACGCTCCAACCTTCTCGTACTTTAACATTTCCGTGAGAGCCGCCGCGAGCTCCGCGCTTGTCGGTCCGTTGGGAACGGGAAGCGCCACTCCCGGCACGTCGCGCGGATCGAGCCCGTCCATGTCCACGTGCACATAAATCACGTCGGTCAGTTCGGAGAGCCGCTTCATCTCCTTATGCAAGTTCGCCGAGCGCGTGCGCACGTCGTCCAGCGTGAGCTGCTGAATCTCCGAGCGGTCCAACAATTCCTGCTCGAGCGGGTCGGTATCCCGCACGCACACTTCGACAATATGCCGCGTGGGGATGGCCGGCTCCAGTCCCGCCTTCATGCGCATCCGCGTCAGGCACTGCCCGGCCGCGATCGCCACCGGCATGCCGCCAAGCATCCCGCTGAGCGTCGTCTCCGGTGTATTGAAATCGCCGTGCGCGTCAACGAACACCATGCCCACGCGCAGGGGTTTCGCAGACGGCCCGGAATGTTGCAGCCCGCTCAGCATTCCCAAAAGTCCGTTGCAATTCGCCAACAGCCCAATCGGAAGATTGCCTTTTCGCCGTTCTTCGGCAACCAGCTTTGTCATATCGCCGCTCGCTAGCGCCAAGTGGTTCCACGAACCGTAAGCCCTTTCTTCGTCCGCCGTCAGCGCCACCGTAACCGTTGGCTGCACTTGAACGCCTTGCTGTTCCAGCAGCTGTCGAATGCCGCCTTCTTCCAGATAGTCCGGCCCACGCGAAGTGTCCGGAACATTCCGCTCCCCCACGTAGGGCATCTTCACCAACGCTACGCGCACCGGCTTCGTCTCGCCCGCGCCACTGTTGGCCAACGTTATCGCTACCAACCCCAATAGCCCCGCAAAGAACAAGTCTTTCCAAGGTCTCATCGCTGTCCTCATCATTTTCACGGCTGCTGATTTTTCGCGGCCAGCAATTTTTCCAGCGCTCGAAGCCTTCGGCTGCAGAATCGCGATGGCAGCACAGGCAAGAAGTCCTGCGATCCCGCCCCGGAATCGAGGTTGCGATTCAGCACCGGCTGCACTTCACGGTCCGTCGCCTGCCCACCGAAGCAGGGAAAGAGCCAACAAATTATAATGAATCAGAAACTTTGCGGCCTTCACCTGGCTCTCCTCCGCGCGGCAGATCGGCGAAGATAAGCGACCACTTCACAGTCCCAAAACCGTAACGAGTTCTTTCACCGAATGAGCCGACTTTTGCAGCGTCGCGCTTTCCTCCGGCGTCAATTTAATCTGGACAATTTCTTCCACGCCCTTCGCGCCCAGCTTCACCGGCACGCCGACGAACAGGCCTTTGATTCCATACTCGCCCTCAAGGTACACGCAGCAGGGCAAAATCTTTTTCTTGTCCTTCAAGATGGCTTCCACCATTTCCACCGCTGCCGCCGACGGCGCGTAGTACGCCGAACCCGTCTTCAGCAGATTCACAATCTCCGCTCCGCCTTTGCGGGTACGCTCCACAATCGCATCAATGCGTTCTTTCGGCAGCAAGTCGGGGAGAGGAATTCCCGCCACTGTCGAATACCGCGGCAATGGCACCATGTCGTCACCATGCCCTCCCAGCACGAACGAATGCACGTTCTCCACGCTTACTTTGCATTCCATCGCGACAAAGGCGCTCATGCGCGCCGAATCCAGCACTCCCGCCATGCCCATCACGCGGCTTTTCGGAAACTTGCTGACCTTCAGCGCCGCCTGCGCCATGGCGTCCAGCGGATTCGTCACCATGAGGAGGATGCAGTTCGGGGAATGCTTGACGATCTGCTCGACCACGCCCTTCACAACGTCATAGTTCGCCTTCAGCAAATCGTCGCGGCTCATCCCTGGCTTGCGCGGAAATCCAGCGGTGATCACCACCACGTCGCTGTTCGCCGTCGCGGAATAATCTCCATTCGCCGTGCAGATTCCCAACGCGTGCGAATCGGTTCGCGTAATCGGCCCGGACTCCAGCATGTCCAGACCTTTGCCCGCCGGAGGCCCATCCAGAATATCCGTCAGCACCACGTCCGCCAGCTCCTTGTCGACAAGCCGCTGCGCCGTGGTCGATCCTACAAAACCGCCCCCCACCACCGTCACTTTTTTCCGACTCATCGCGTGTACTGGTCCTTTCGTAACCGAATCGTTTGGAACCGAATGAGGCAAAGGAAATTCAAAGAAGTAAACGATGAGGGGGAACGGGAATCCCCGTCTGCAAATTCCCGCGCCAGTGACTGGCAGCTTTTGATCTTTTCCCTCCTTTACTTCCTTGGCTTCCTCACCCTCCTTTTTATCGCCGCGCTGCCGCGGCTCCCTGCATGTTCTCAATAATGGCCGACGCAAACGCCGAAGTGCCCAGCTTGGTCGCGCCCGGCATCAACCGCTCGAGGTCGTACGTCACGCGCTTCTGCTGAATCGTGCGCGCAATGCCGTCCCCGATCAGCTTCGCAGCGTCTTTCCATCCTAAGAACTCGAACATCATCGCGCCCGAAAGCATCACCGAACCCGGATTGATGACGTCTTTGTCCGCGTACTTCGGCGCGGTCCCGTGCGTCGCCTCAAAAACGCCGTAGCCGTCGCCAATGTTCGACCCGGGAGCCATGCCCAACCCGCCTACCTGCGCGGCACATGCATCGGAAAGGTAATCGCCGTTCAAGTTGGAAGTCGCCAGCACGCTGTACTCGTCCGCACGCATCAGCACCTGCTGAAACACGGAATCCGCGATGCGGTCGTTAATCATCAGCTTCTGTTTCCACTGGCCTTGGCCATGCGTTGAGTAAATGGCATCGAGCGTCTTCTTTACCTCGTCATACACCGTTTTCTTGAACGCTTCCGTGGCTTGTTCGAGTCCCGGCTCGATCATCGCGGCGTTTTGCTCGACGGCCAGGCCCGGATCCTTGTCCTGATTGTCGAGAATCCAGCTCTCGCGCTCCGTCACCGTCTGCGCGCGGAACTCTTCGCGCGCCAGCTCGTAGCCCCAGTCCCGGAAAGCGCCTTCCGTGAATTTCTGGATGTTTCCTTTGTGCACCAGCGTGACGCTCTTCCGCCCATTCGCCAGCGCGTACCTGATGGCGCGCCGCACCAGGCGCTTGGTCCCCGTCGGCGAAATCGGCTTGATACCCACACCGGAATCCCAGCGGATCTGCTTCTTCCCATCTTTCAGCATTTCGTTGTTCAAAAATTCCAGCAGCTTCTTTACTTCCGGCGTCCCGGATTTCCACTCAATTCCGATGTACACGTCCTCCGTGTTTTCCCGGAAGATCATGACATCCATTTTCTCCGGCGCCCGCACAGGGGAGGGAACTCCCGGAAAATACTTGACTGGCCGTTCGCAGGAATAAAGCTCAAGCACCTGCCGCAGTGTCACGTTCAACGAACGAATCCCGCCTCCCACCGGAGTCGTCAGCGGTCCTTTAATCGCGACACGAAAGTCGCGGATGGCATCGACGGTGTCATTCGGCAGCCATTCCTTGAACGTGTTGAACGCTTTCTCTCCAGCGAAGACTTCAAACCACGCCACGCGCCGCTTCCCGCCATAAGCCTGTTCCACCGCCGCGTCAAACACGCGTCGTGACGCCTTCCAAATGTCGCGTCCGGTGCCGTCGCCTTCGATGAACGGAATGATCGGCGCGTCCGGCACTTGCAATTCGCCCCCGCTGTAGCCAATGGCTTTTCCGTCGCCTGGTATGGGTTTGCCGTTGTACGAACTTTTCATGGAAACCGCTCCTTATCCCTAGGTCGACTTCTTACGAGCATGAAAGGAAAGGGCTGCGCCGCTACTGCAACTAACCCTGATCTCAGGCTGGCCAGGGCGAACTCGAGAAGATATCACATTCGCGCGCCCACCGAGTATAATGCCATCCCATTATACGGTCCGGTATCTGCGGGCTGTTCTCTGGAATCGAAATGGAAATTATTTTAGGGGCGCTTCAGTGCGCTGCCAGTAAACGAAAAACTGTCTCAGCGGATGGAGGCGCCCGTGTCGGCGATCTCGCGAAGCTGTCGCCCGACACGGTCAAGGGGTATCAGACTCTCAGCGCTGCCAACTCGAAAACCAGCAAGCTCGGCGAAAAGACGCGCCAGCTTATCTCGCTGGCCGTCGCGGTCACCACGCGCTGCGATGGCTGCATCGTGTTTCACACGGAGGCCGCCCTCCAGGCGGGCGCGACTCGGGAAGAAATCGCCGAAGCGCTCGGCGTGGCCGTCAGCATGAACGCCGGTGCCGCGCTCATTTATTCCGCCCGTGTCCTCGACGCCGTCGAAGCCAAATCCGCCGCCCACGCTTAGCGGCAAAGACTTACGCTGGGTGTCATTTCCGGGCCGGAGTTTGCCCCAGGAACCTGGGTTGACTTCGGGTTTGCCGCATCCGATGAAAGGAAGGACGGTCTCGCGAGGCCCACGTTGCCGTCTTGTCGGCTCCTGATGCAGCCACGATTCCTCGTCGCTTGGGTTGCTCGGAATGACACAAGGAAAGCCTGAAGACTTTCCCCGCTGACGACCGGCAACTGCCCTCAGTCGTAATACTCCTGCCCCAAGTGCGTAATCAAATCCTCGCCGATCATCCACCGCAACGTGTTCTTCAATTTCATCGATTGGATGAACAAATCATGCTCCGGATAAAGCCCCGGCGCCGTCATCGGCGATTTGAAATAGAAACTCAGCCATTCCTGGATCCCGCGCATCCCCGCGCGCTGCGCCAGGTCCAGAAACAAAACCAGGTCGAGCACAATGGGCGCGGCAAGAATCGAGTCGCGGCACAGAAAGTCCACCTTGATCTGCATCGGGTAGCCAAGCCAGCCAAAAATATCAATGTTGTCCCATCCTTCTTTGTTGTCGCCGCGCGGCGGATAGTAATTGATGCGCACCTTGTGATGAATCTTCCCGTACAGCGTTGGATAAAGCTGCGGCTGCAAAATGTACTCGAGCGCGCCCAGCTTCGATTCTTCCTTGGTTTTGAACGAGCCCGGATCATCCAGCACTTCGCCGTCGCGGTTTCCCAGAATGTTCGTCGAATACCAACCCTGTAGGCCCAGCATCCGCGCCTTGAATCCTGGCGCAAGAATCGTCTTCATCAACGTCTGCCCGGTCTTGAAATCCTTTCCGCAAATCGCCACGTTGTTTTCATGAGCCAGTTGTTGAATCGCCGGGATGTCCACGGTCAGGTTGGGCGCGCCGTTGGCAAAGGGAACTCCGCTGGTCACCGAAGCCCACGCATACAGCATCGACGGCGGAATCGCCGAGTGATTGTTCTTCATCGCTTCGACAAATTTTTCCGGTGTCGCGTGTATCTCTTCCGGCTTGATGAACACTTCCGTGGACCCGCACCAGCAGGTCACCAGCCGCGACAATCGGTGCGTTTTCTTGAAGTTGGCGATGTCTTCCGTGATTTGCAGCGCCAGCTCATATTTGTTTTTTGCTTTTTTGACATACGACCCGTCCAACCTTTTCACGTACTCACGGTCGAATGCAGCTTTCATTGGCCGAATGCCGGAGAGAAACGTCTTGACCTTCGCGAGATGCTCGGAACTGAGCACGCCCGCTTTCGCCGCCGCCTGGTAGGCGTTGTCCTTGAAAATGTCCCATCCGCCAAAAACAAGATCTTTCGGGTCCGCCAACGGAACGAATTTCTTGATCAGTGGCGAACGCCCTTCGGTGCGTTTGCCCAGGCGGATCGTGCCCATCTGCGTCAGCGACCCTATCGGGCACGCTTTGTTTCTGCGGATCAGTTCGACACCCGCCATGAAGGTGGTGCTGACAGCGCCCATTCCGGGTAGCAAGATGCCCAGCTTTCCCTTTGCGGGCGCGATCTTAGCTGGCTTTTCCATGCCGCTCCTTTAGTAGGCTGCCGGGAGTTCTGGTCGTCATCCCGAACGTGGCGAGGGATCTGCTTTTCCCCGGGCGAAGGAAAAACAGATTCCTAAGACGCAAACCGCCCTCCGATGACAAGCCTAGCTCTTTTCCGCAACCCGTTCCTGCACGGTCAAAATTCCCAAAATTCGATCCGATAAAAATTGTAATTTGAAGACAATTCAAAGATTGCCGCACCAGAAGCGCGTTGCGGCTCGAAACAAACCATTAATAATGAGGGGACCGCGCGGGATTTGCAAATGCATCGCCTGCTTCCGGAGCTGGGCTAATCTTCGCGGCGGTTATGAATGAGAAGCAGGAACGGATTCTCCCCCGTACTCGACCAATCACGTTTGCAATGCCGGACAACGGCTATGTCTGCCTTGCAGGCACGCGGCCTTCGCTCGAGGGTATGGACGATTAGGACAATCGCCTTTTCTTTTCTCGTTATGCCTTCGCCCGTTCTAGCTTACATTGAAGGAAATGAGGCGGAGCTCGTCCGCCACGGAGGAGTCTCGAATGAAGTTATCCACTCGCTATGCAATTTTTGTCTTTGCGGCGACTTGCGTCGCCGCAGCGGTTACCTTCTCGAGCGCCCCAACGAGCGCCCAGGACGACGGCTGGCAGATCGTTCGCGCCGAGTACGGCACCCGGACCCAGCACAACGACGTCACCGATATCGTTAGGGACCTGGTTGGCCGCGGAGGCGTGAACGGCCGCGTGGCCGTCAACAATCAAACCATGGGCGGCGATCCCGCCGTCGGCGCGGAGAAACACCTGCGCATCCGGGCCAGAAACCGCAAGTACGGGGAGCGTGAATTTGACTACCGGGAAGGTGGGTTTGTCGAGGTAGCCACCTTTGCGGTGCGCCGCGATCGCGGCGATTGGAATGACCGCCCAGACAATTATGGCGACCGGGACCGCGATGGCGAGCAGGATCTCCGCATTGTCCGGGCTTATTACGGCTGGCAGGGAAGCACCGTTAACGTGACCGAACTGCTGCGCGGAAGAATGCGCGACGGCCAGATCAGTTTTGTGGTGAGGAATAGCGCCATGGGCGGTGACCCGGCCGTCGGCGCGGATAAAGTCCTCGTGGTCATCTACAGCTACCAAGGGACGGAAAAAGCCGCAATCGTACGGGAAGGCTATACTCTCACGCTGCCGTAAGCTTTCTTTTCGAAGGACGCAGCATGCTGCGCCCTATCGATCACGACATTTTCGTTCCCGCAGGAGACTGCGCTTCTCAACCTGGGGCGGCGGAGACCCTTCGCCGCCTCTTTCTCTCCCAGTGTTCTTCACGGACACCAACGGCGGCAACGATACATCGGCAGCCAATCCGCTCCGGGTGCAATACGCCCCCTTGCAGCAGCTCCCGACGGATCTGGCAAACGGCACCGTGGCGGTCTGCCGACGCAGAGATCGGCCGTCTCTGCACCGCAATCATTCTTGATCGCGCTTCAATGTTGCTTGGGAAGCCGCCGCAGCTCGACAATCAAATACGCGACGACCGCAAGATTGACGACCAGCGCGAGGCCTCGCCCGATGCTCGCGCGCTTCAACAGTTCATAGATTTCAATCGGCAACAACGAAGAGGTCGTGATAATCGTGAAGTATTCCGCCCAGCGCTTTTGCAGCGCAAGTCCCACACCTTCCAGAAGAAAAATTCCCGCATAGATAAACGTGCCGACGCTCAATGCCTTTAGTCGGCGGTCGTCGAAATTCGAGAGCTTTGTGAGCAAAAGATTGATGAAATGGTTCCGCGGATCCACCTGGAACATGTTGATCCAGTGTTCCACCACTGCTGCCACATCCCGATGAAGCAGTTTGAGTGCGCCGACCCCCAGCGCGATCAACGAGCACGCCTTCAGCAGTTTGAACGCGGCGATGATCCGCAGCCCCTGGCCATGTAGTTTTCCTTCAGGCATGCGATGTGCTAACCCTCCGCCGCGAGGGAATTGTACGTACTAGGTTCGCGATTCGCCGCGAACGATTTCATCGAACTCCTGCTTCGGCTAGAAACGCCGCAGCCGGTTTTGTGCCCCGCGCGCTTCGCCGGGGCGGAGGAATTCTTCAACCTTGTGATTTTGCGTTGACTCGCCCGGCCGACGTTCAGCGGCGTTTCCCGTTCGTGAAATCAATCGCGCTGACGGCAGTAATACCCACAAGCATCAGAATGGCGACAAGCAAGACGAAGACGATCAAGGGAGCTCTCCTGGTCTTGCTCAAAGAAGGGCAAGTCCGTTGCCACACCGTAACAGGTCGAGTTTTCAGTGGATTGCGATTTGGCCGCCTCGTTCGAGTGTGACCGCAGCAGCACACAAGCTGACACAAATTTCCTGCACCTTTTGTACTGGTACTGGGCAGATGGTCCCGTCGCACGCTCAACTTGGCTTGCGGCTAGCTCTTGCTGAGCCGGATGGAGCCGTCCCCGGTGTGGATGGTCAGCGTCTGGCCTCCGCCGTTCATCTTGCCGTGCACCGCGGATCTGCTAAATGTCCCTTCTACAGTCATGGGAATCCCGCCCATGCTGATGTGTCCGTCCCCGGTCGTGGCGTCGATGTTGGCCTGGAAGTCCGCGGGCAGCGAAATATCCACGCTCCCGTCGCCGGTGCGCAAGGTCCAGTCAGCCGCCATCTTGGAGCCGGAGAGCACTTTTGTATCGACGCTGCCATCGCCGGTCTTCACGTTGAGTGCCGCAAACCGTCCCGTCAGCCGCACATGCCCGTCCCCGGAGTCTGCTTCCACCTTGCCATCCAAATCGCGGCCTTCGATCGAGCCGTCGCCCGTGCGCAGCCGGATATCGCCTTTCAGCGTGTCGACGGTGATGCCTCCGTCGTTAGTGTGCAGATCAATGGTGCCTTCGAGCGAATTAGCCTTCACCGCCCCGTCGCCCGTATGCACGTTCAGCGTCCCGCTGAGTCCGCTGGTTTCGACCGAGCCATCGCCCGTTTCCACCTGCAAATCGCCCTGTTGTGGCATGCGCACTTCGATGTGCAGCCGCCGATTGTGGCCCCAGCCAAAATTCATGCCCCAGTGCCCCGTCGCGCGCGCGATAAGTTCAACCTTGTTGCCATCTTGCCGCGCGTCCACGCGCAAGTTCTTAGCCAATTCATAGCCCTGATACTCGACGCGAAACTCAACCTGCTTCGCATCTCCGGACGTCACGCGCACGCTGCCGTCATTGGTTTCCACGCGCACGTTCGGCCGTCCCGTCACGCCAAAAGACTTGGTCACTTCCTCGCCCCGCACAACTTGGGGCGCGCAAAGGGAAACAGCCAGAACGGCCCCGCAGGCCCATCCCAAGCGATAGCCGCTCGGCGGGCGTAGGAGAGATTTCATTTGTCCTATCCTCCGCGACTCATAGTCTGGCGTTCTGCCAGAAGATACGTCTGATCCGCCGGAAATGTTCCCCTGTGCAAACGCCTTGTTACCGGGAGAACTCAGGTTGCCTAAGTCGCTTGTGCAGCCTATCATACCGGCAAAATCCGGGGCCCCCGGGATCCAAAATGAATCTCTCAAAAAGGGAGGCGACCATGAGAAAGCTTTGGGCTTTGTCGCTTTTGACGGGCACCGCCATTATTTTCCTAGTCATCGAATCCCACGCGCAGCAAAGCGAGCAGGCACTGCGTGCGCTCGTTCCCAGGATCGTGGCTTCATGGGAGACTTTTGATCTTTCGAAGATTGAGCCTTACTACGCTGCAGACCCGGACCTGACCTACTTCGATCTTGCGCCCCTGAAATACAACAATTGGGCCGAGTATCGCGCCACCGTGCCCAAAGTTCTGTTCGAGCCCAACAGCAGCCTCAAGCTCAAGATGAACGACGACCTGCGCGTGCATTCGCGCGGCTCGCCGGCATGGGCCACGTTCACCTTCGGTGCCGACATCACCAACAAGCAAGGCGCGACTTCGCATCTCGACGGGCGCTGGACCATGATCCTCGAAAAGCGCGCCGGGGGCTGGATTGTCGTCCACGAGCACGTCTCTGCTCCGCTTGGTGCCTCTTAGTCTTATCGGGCACCGAAGAGGAGAATGTGCCGGGGCGTTAGGCTCAAGATTCGAACCTCTCTGGAGACTGCTCGCAGACTCCTCCGCGGCATCGCCCCAAAACCCTGGTCTCGATGTCGGCCATTGCCGCTATCGTCGGGGGGATAGTTGCGTTCTACCTGGTCCAAGGGGGCACGAAACGCGCTATCGGTTCGCTCTCGCGGAATGCTTTTTGCTGGCCGCGCCGGGCTTGGGCCGCAGGGCGGCCAGTAATTCGTCGGCGGGGAGGGTATTAATGACGTTCTTCTTTTCCAGCCAACCCCGCCGCGCCATAGTCACGCCGTAGCGGACAAACGATAGATTTGTAGTTGTGTGAGCGTCGGTCGAGATGACCACTTTCACCCCGCGCTCCTTGCACATCCGCAAGTACACATCCTTCAAGTCCAGCCGGTCGGGATACGAGTTGCATTCCATGGCCACGCCGTGTTTCGCGCAGGCGTCCAGCACTTTCTCCATGTCATAGTCGAAAGGATCGCGGCGCAGCAGCAGCCGTCCGGTGGGATGCGCGATAATTTGCGTATAGGGGTTTTCGATGGCCGCGAGCAAGCGGTCGGTCATGGCCGCACGGTCCAGATTCATGTACGAATGAACCGAGCAGACAATAACGTCAAGCTGCGCGAGAGTTTCGTCGGAGTAATCCAGCTCCCCGTCTTTGAGGATGTCCACCTCCGCGCCCGCAAGCACGCGAATCCCCAGCTCTTTCTCGCTCAGCGAGTGAATCTTTTTGATGTGCGCCGCCGCCCGTTTCTCGTCCAATCCGTTCGCCACCGTCACGGCCTTCGAATGATCCGTAATCGCGATGTATTCGTGTCCCAGCTTGCGCGCCGCTTCGGCCATTTCTTCAATCGAATTTTTTCCGTCGCTTGCCGTCGAGTGCATCTGCAAATCGCCCTTGATATCTTTCAGCGTCACGAGGTGTGGCAATTTGTGCTGTTCCGCCGCCGCGATTTCGCCCGTATTTTCACGCAGTTCCGGTGGGATGTAATCCAGCTTGAGCTTTGCGTAAATCTCTTCTTCCGTCCGCCCGGCAACGGGCTTTTCGCCCTTCAGCGTCGCCAGCGCATACTCATTGAGCGTCAATCCCATGTCGTTCGCGCGGCCGCGCAGCGCTACGTTGTGCTCTTTCGAGCCCGTGAAATACATCAGCGCCGCGCCGAAGTTTTCTTTTTCAAGCAAGCGCACGTCTACCTGCAATCCATTTGTGAGTGTGAAGCTGACTTTGTTCTCGCCATGCGCCAGCTTCTGATCGATGTCCGGAAATTTCAGGATGTGTTCGGCAAGCGCATCAACATGTTTCTGCGACGTAGATTCGTCCGCCAGCGTGACCAGCAGGTCCAAATCGCCTACCGTTTCTTTCCCTCTCCGCAGCGAGCCGGCGGGCGTCACCGAATCCACTGCCTTTCCCGCTCTCTTAATATGCTCCGCAAGCTCCAGCGCCGCGGCTTCCGCCGTGTGAATCAGAAAACGGCCCGTGGACTTCTTGAAAACCTCCACCGCCTTCAAAATATTTTGTTCACTTTTTTCGCCAAAGCCCGGCAGGTCGCGCAGTTTTTGCTCTCTGGCAAGCCTCTCGACGTCCGCCACGGTAGCTGCTTTAAAGTTCGACCACAGGAACGCCACTTTCTTCGGACCCAGCGACTGCAGTTGCAGCACGTCCAGAATCGTCACCGGGTATTTTTTCAGCAGCTTCTTCCGCAGCGAATAGTCTCCGGTCTTCACGATCTCCTGCAGATGCTCGACCATCCGTTCGCCGATTCCCGGTAGTTCCTCGAGCTTTTCCGGTTCTTTGACCAGTTGCTCGACCGATTCCGGCAAGCTATCGATCAGTTCGGCGGCCTTTTCGTAGCTCCGATAGCGCCCAATAATCGCGCCATCAATTTCCAGAAGCCGCGCTGTGTCCCGCAGAATCCGTGCGATTTGCTTGTTGTCCATAGCGCCCAATTATAAACCTGGAAGGAGCAGCCGGTCTCGCGACCGATGGTTTTTTACTGTTAAGGGCGGGACGCTTCGGTCCGGCAGCGCGAACGTCTTTATCTCAACCACTCGGTCGAAATTACTAATGATCGCAAATGTGCGCACGGGTATCCTCGAAACTCCACGTCAGCTTCGAGACTCTTCTCTCGCCGCCCTCGCGCTGCTGCTTGCTTCGATTGGCCTTTATGGGCCGATGTCCTACGGCGTCACCCGCCGCACGCGCGGAATCGGTGTTCGCGTCGCGCTCGGGGCGCAGCAGCGCAGCGTTCGTTGGCTGATTTTGCGCGAGACGCTGGCCCTGACACTGTTCGGGATCGCGATTGGCATTCCTTCGAGCCTGGCGGCGAGCCGGGTCATCGCCAGCATGCTCTTCGGCCTCTCCCCGAGCGATTTGTCCATCATCATGACGGCATGCCTTCTTCTTCTTGCCGTAGCCTTCTTCGCGGGTTATCTGCCCGCGCGCATAGCCTCTTCTATCGACCCCATTCGCCCTCCGCACGGAATAAAGACGCGCGTGGCATCTTGCCCTGTTCCTTATCCTTTCTCCTCTCATTGAACTCTGGCCTTGTGCTCGCCGTATTGCCGCTTTCATTTTGCTTTTTTCTCCCGCCACTCGGGATTTCCTCCAACTGCCAACTGTCGATCGAAAATTCCGATCCCCAAGATGGCTGCCGGCTGCTGCGCGGGTTGCAATCGCCATAGCATGGGTATATTTTCGGGCGTTCACGGTAGATCGTGACCTGAGGAGGGCTCCATGCCATTATCCATCCCGTTCAAAGCTTTCTTGTTTGCCCTCGTCGCGCTCGCCGCAACGTGCATGGTTCGTTCGCTGGGCCCGGCTCACAAGCCATCCAATCCCGCTACAGAAGCCAAGAGCCAAGCGTGCCCGAACGATGGCAGCGGACTGACTCTGCCCGCCGGTTTTTGTGCAACGGTGTTTGCGGACGGTATTGGTCACGCCCGCCACATGGTTGTTTCGCCAAGCGGAGCTCTTTACGTCAACACCTGGTCGGGCAGGTACTACGGGAACGACACGCCGCATCCTGGCGGTTTCCTCGTAGCCCTGCAAGACAAGAGCGGCTCAGGCAAAGCCGACATGACGGAGCGCTTTGGCGAAACGGTCCAAAGTGGCGGCAAAGGCGGCACGGGCATCGGCATGTATAAAGGATCGATCTTCGCCGAGATCAATGATCGCATCGTACGCTATCGACTGCCTGCAGGCGCCATCGTGCCGAGTGGCCCTGCCGACACCATCGTTTCCGGCTTACCGCTGGGCGGCGACCATCCGATGCATCCATTCGCCATCAACGCTGAAGGGGCGATGTATGTCGATGTCGCCAGCGCAACCAATTCCTGCCAACTGAAAAATCGCACGCTCAAGTCGCCCGGGCTGAACCCCTGCACGGAACTTGAGACCCGTGGGGGCGTCTGGTTGTTTGACGCGAATAAGACAAACCAAAGCTTTTCACCGGCGGAGCGCTTTGCCACGGGAATCCGCAACGCCGAAGGTTTTGCCATCGACGCAAGCGGGCGCGTGTTCGTGACCCAGCACGGACGGGACCAACTGCACACGAATTGGCCCGAGGTGTACAAACCGGACCAGGAAGCGACGCTTCCGGCAGAAGTGTTGTTGCTCTTGCAGCACAACGGAGACTATGGCTGGCCCGAGTGCTACTACGACGCATTCGTGCAAAAGCTGGTTCTGGCTCCGGAATATGGCGGCGACGGCGGCAAAACGACCGGCGTATGCGCAAACAAAATCGGCCCGGTTGCGGTTTTTCCCGCGCATTGGGCGCCGAATGCCATGGTGCTGTACGACAAGACACAATTTCCGGAGCGCTACCGAGGCGGCGTCTTCATCGGCTTCCACGGCTCATGGAATCGTGCGCCCTATGCGCAAGGTGGTTACAACGTGGTTTTTCAGCCGCTCGATGGCGATCACGCATCTGGCCAGTGCGAGATCTTTGCCGATGGCTTCGCGGGAGCAGTGAAGTCGCCGGCCAAAGCCGTGCATCGTCCCTCCGGCCTGGCGGTGGGAGCGGATGGATCGCTCTATGTCTCTGACGACATACGCGGGCGCATCTACCGGATTGTCTATCGTGGGAGCCCCGACGCCGGTACCCCGAGTGTCACTGCTTGTCCCAGTGCGGCGGCACTTGCCGGGGATATTGTCGAGCAGCCCGCCCAACCCCCGGAGGGCACGCATCCGGACGCCGGTAAGGTCGCAACCGGCGCTCTTCCCGTTCCGCAAGGCGCGACGCGTGAAATGGTGGAGCTTGGTGAACGCATTTATCGTGGTCAAGTCGGCGGCGCGGCGTGCACAGGGTGTCATGGCGACAGCGGTCAGGCCACGCCCTTGGGCCCCGCCCTAACCGGAAAGAACTGGCTGTGGAGCGATGGCAGCTATGCCGGAATCAAGAAAACCATAATTGAGGGTGTGTCGCAGCCAAAGCAATATCGCAGCCCAATGCCGGCGATGGGCGGCGCGCAACTTACACCCGACCAAGCATCTGCGGTCGCAGCATACGTGTGGAGCCTCAGCCATCGCGGGTCATCCGATCGGAATGAATCGCAAAAGAGGCGCTAACCAAACAAGCAAGGCTTGACGCCGCCTGGGCGCGTGACGCGCTGCTTGGAAAACGAGCAATTTCCGGATATTTGGCTTTCTTCGCCTTCCAGAATAAAGATGGCCGGCAGAGGGCACAAACTGCCGGCCACTTTCATAATTCTGTGGAGATCCTCAACCCCCGTTTTTCGCTACGTTAGCCGCCTGGGGACCCTTGGGGCCTTGAACGATCTCAAAATCGACTGCATCTCCCTCCTGCAAGGTTCGGTACCCATCGCCCACAATCGCCGAATAGTGCACAAACACATCCGGGCCGTCGTCGCGACCGATGAATCCATAGCCCTTGGAGTTATTGAACCACTTTACGTTTCCTTTCACTTATCTTAGCCTCCTAACTATACTTTGGGCTAGTCCCCATCCGCCGGGCGCCGGAGATGCTACGCTCGAGCGCCGCCAAACCACATTTTGGCCGGAGTCTAACCACGAGAGCATGCGGAGTCAATAGAACGGTCGCCCGCTGGCCCCGAAAAACACGCACACTTTCGCACCGCAAAACCGTTTCCATTCGACTAGAGGCTTTCTTACCAATGGCTTAGGCCTCCTTCTAAGCGGTGGCCTCTTCAAAAGCGGTCCTGTCCTTTCGTATATCACCTGATATAACAGTAACTTGCAACCCGTACTCTGCCAGTTAACGGGCAAGAAACCGCAGATAGTAGAGGACTCCCGCGATGGTTTTCGCGTCCTGCAACTTCCCCTTTCGAATCATCTGCTCCACTTGTTTACGCGTGTAGGGCCGCGCGATGATTTTTTCGTCGTCCTCGGGCTCCGCTTTGCCCGGTGTCAAGCCTTCGGCGAGCAGCAGGTACATCTTCTCTTCGAGGAAGCCCGGCGTGGGGAAAAACTCCATAAAGATCTTGAGTCGCTTCGCCCGGTAACCCGTTTCTTCCCGCAATTCGCGCTTCGCCGCCTCGCGTGGTGTTTCTCCTTTATCGATCCGCCCGGCCACCAACTCCCACAGGTATTGCCGCGCGGCGTGGCGATACTGTCGGATCAGCAGAATCCGCCTGTCCGGCAGCACCGGAAGCACCACCGTCGAACCCGGATGTGTAATCATTTCCCGCGTCGTTCGAACGCCGCTCGGCTCGATCACTTCGTCCCGCCGAATCCCGAACACTTTTCCGGCGTACACGGTCTGGCTGCTCAGCACCTGGGGCTTCTTATTCAAAGCGCTCGGGTAGGAGCGAGCGTTAGCGCGTGTCCCCGGGTTTTCCCTCCGGGAAGGCGCCGCTGAAGAGTTCTTCATTTTTCCTCGCGCGAGCCTCCGCCGAACATCATACCGTGAAATCTTCGATTCTTCTGTGTGGTCGACGCCCCATACCGCGGTCTTCCCGGGCGTGCTCGCCACTCGTTTTTCCCGAGCGTCTTTTGCGAACGACCTCTCGTCTCCGCCGGGCAGATGCGAGGGGCCATTCACCGCCATCACTCGTCATCCTTTCTTCTTTATCTGCTAACATCTTGCCCATGCAAATCAACACCATTATCGTCGACGACGAAAAGCCCGCCCGCGAAGAACTGGCCTACCTGCTCAAGGGTTTTGTCGACGCCGTCAATCTCATCAAGGAGCATTCCCCCGACCTCGTATTCCTCGACGTCCAGATGCCCGGTCTGGACGGCTTTGGTGTCTTGAAGAAACTCGTCGAACGCAAAATGAAGGTTCCGCATGTCGTGTTTGCGACGGCATTCGATCACTACGCCGTCCAGGCTTTTGACGTGAATGCCGTCGATTATGTTCTGAAGCCTTTCGATAAGGCGCGCATTTCGAAAGCCATCCAGCGCGCCCGCAAGGAAATCGAGGCGCAAACCAGTCCCACCGAGCGGCTCGAGCAGCTCGTCAGCCAGTTGGGCAATTCGAAACAAAGCTCTGCCCATCCGGTGCGATTGCTCGTGAAATCGCAGCAGCGCCTTCTGCTCGTGGACGCCGAAGACTTGATTTGGGCTTCCATCCAGGACGGCGACATCACCGTCATGGCCAAGGACGTGGAAGGCACTTCGAACTACCGCACGCTCGAAGAATTAAGCGCCGCGCTCGATTCCGATTCCTTCTGGCGTCCGCATCGCTCGTTCCTGGTGAACATTCACCACATCAAGGAAGTCGTGCCCTGGTTCAAGTCCAGCTACATGCTCAAAATGAGCGACAAAAAGCAAACCGAAATTCCCGTCAGCCGCGCGCAAATCAAACGCATGCGGGAACTGTTTAAGCTATAGGGCGCGCGACTCGGCGGTTTGTGACCGGTGGAAGAGAGTGGCGAAGGGCGAGAGTGGCATTTGGTTGAAGTGCGGTATGCGGCGGGTCTATGGAAACCTTTCGAATTTCGCTGGAGGGATATGCCGGCGGAGCTCGCCCTGGAGTTCCTTTGTCGTTTAGTTTTTGGCCGGAGGTCCCCATGACTCGAGAGCGGGCGTTGAAGGTTGTTCTGGTGCTGGTGGGGTTGCTTTTTTCTGCTGCGGCTTACCCGCTGCTCGCCATGCATCTGCAAGAGGCCTTGCGGATGATGCTCAGCGTGTACGCCACGCTGGGGATTTTCCTGCTGCTTGCATCTCGCGACCCCTCCGCAAATCGCAGCCTGATCGCTTTCACGGCGTGGTCGAGTTTTGCTCACGCTGCCGTTATGGCCGTACAGCTATTCTATAACCTGATCCCCCGCAGTGAGGCGGTCGGCGTCCTACTGCTTGCTATCACCGGCGTAACCCTGCTCGTCCTCGCCCCAGGAAAGCCGTCAGCCGAACTCGCGTCGGCAACGACGGCTGCTCGGGTGTGATCTCTCCTGCTGATTCTTTTGCGTTTTTTTTTACCGTCGATGGCTAACCTTCTGCTCCTTCATCTGCCTGTGTTAGCATCGTGCGTACCGCGCGTTACAATGAACTAATGGACTTCTCGCTGAACGACCACCAAAGACTGATCCGCGACACCGTCCGCCAATTCATGGAGACGGAGGTGCGCCCGTTCGTCAAGGACTGGGAAAAGCAGGAGAAATTTCCCGCCGAAGCGATCCAGAAACTCGGCGAGATGGGCTGCTGCGGCATGCTGACCCCGGAAGAGTGGGGCGGGCCGGGGCTGGACACGGTCTCTTACGTGCTGATGCTGGAAGAGGTGGCGCGCGTGCATACGGCAATGTCCACGGCGATTGGCGTGACGAATTCGGCGGTGCAAGCGCCGCTCGTGATGTTCGGCAACGAGGCGCAGAAAAGAAAATATCTGCGCCGCATGGCCACGGGCGAAACGCTCGGCGCCTTTTGCCTGACGGAGCCGGCGGCGGGCTCCGACGCGGCGGGCATTCAAGCGCGTGCGGTGCGCGACGGAAATGTTTACAAGCTCAACGGAACAAAAACCTGGGTCACGAATGGCAACGTTGCGGGAGTTTACGTGGTCTTCGCGAAGACCGATCCCGCGGCGGGCGGGAAAGGCGTCAGCGCATTTTTGGTCGAGCCAGATCTTCCCGGGTTTCGCCGGGGGCGCCACGAAGAAAAGATGGGGCAGCATTCCTCCCCGTCGGTTGAAATTTTGCTGAATGATTGCCTGGTGCCGGTGGAGAACCGGCTGGGCGAAGAAGGGCAGGGGCTGCGCATTGCGCTCGGTGCGTTGGACGGAGGACGCATTGGCATTGCCGCGCAAGGCGTGGGGCTGGCGCAGGGCGCGCTCGAACAGACCCTTAAATACGCGAAACAGCGCAGGGCGTTTGGGAAAAACCTCGCGGAATTCCAGGCGATTCAGTGGATGATCGCGGACATGCAGACGGAAATTGCAGCGGCGCGCGGGCTCACACATTATGCGGCATGGGTGAAAGACACGCACCCAACGAAGCTGGGCGCGAGCGCTTCGAAAGCCAAACTGTATTCGAGCGAGATGGTGAACCGCGTGGTGTACAAGGCGGTGCAGGTGCACGGCAGCGTTGGATATTCGCGTGAGACGGAGGTCGAGCGCATGTATCGCGACGCGCGCGTGCTGACCATCTACGAAGGGACCAGCGAGGTGCAGCGCATGATCATCGCGCGCGAACTGCTCGGCGCGCCGGAGAGGCAAGAGGTCGCCGCGAACTAGTTTGCAGGCAGTGTAGCGGCAGGTTTACCCCGCCGCGTGCAGTCTCGTTTCGCTCATCCCGAGCCGAGCGAGGGATCGGGCTTTTTGGCTTGGGTATCGGAAAAACCGGGTGTTGGGAGCATAGAGTGCAACAGGAGACGGAAGGGACGAGAGATGGCGGCGTCAAGCTGCAAAAGGCGCGCGTCTTGAGCGGCATGCGGCCGACCGGAAGGATGCACATCGGCAATTACTTTGGCGCGCTGGCGAACTGGGTGCGGTTGCAAAATGAGCGGATGCCGGGCGCCGGCCAAGAACCCACCTACGAATGCTTCTACTTTATTGCGGATTGGCATTCGCTGACGAGCGACTACGCGGAGACGTCCGGAATTGCGCAAAATGTGATTGAGATTGCGACCGATTACCTGGCAGGCGGCCTTGATCCCGAAAAGCATCCGAACTGCACCATCTTTCAGCAGTCCCTCGTGCCCGAACACGCCGAGCTGCATCTGTTGCTGTCCATGGTGACGCCGCTCGGTTGGCTCGAGCGCGTGCCGACGTACAAAGAGGCCCTGGAAAACATCAAGGACAAGGACCTGCACAATTACGGATTCCTTGGATATCCGGTGCTGCAATGCGGGGACATTGTGATGTATGGCGAGCCAGGAGTCCCTTTGTGGGTTCCCGTGGGAGAAGACCAGGTTTCACACGTGGAGATCAGCCGGAAGATCGTGCGCAGCTTTAATTCTTACTACGGGCTCGAGGTTGACGAAGATTTATTCCGAAGGGTCGAAAACGCGAAAGTATTGAAGAGACTTCGTGAGTTGTCCCCGCAACTAAAGGCGCTTGAAATCCCAGATCCGGTGGAGACCAACCAGCTGGTGTTGACCTACAAGGTTCTGCTTAAAAGATACATCGCCGAGGTTGGTTTTAGGAATTTTCGGGAAAAAGTCGCCCAAGACGGAAGATTCTTTCGTTCCGTGGCTGTGTTGGAAGAGCCAGGCGTGATGCTGACGAAAACGCCGAGGATTCCCGGGCTCGACGGTCGCAAGATGTCGAAGAGTTATGGGAACGCCATCACGCTGAGCGAGAGCGATGCGGACATCCGCGCGAAAACGAAAGTGATGATGACGGACCCGGCCAGGAAGAGGCGTAGCGATCCTGGAAACCCGGATGTCTGTCCGGTGTACGACTGGCATAAACTGTTCTCGACCCCAGAGACGCTGGAGTGGGCCGCGGATGGTTGCCGCTCGGCGGGAATCGGCTGCATCGAGTGCAAAGCAAAAATGGCGGACCATTTGATTGAATGGATCAGGCCGGTGCGGGAGCGTCGCGTGGAGCTCGAGCGGCATCCTGCGCGCGTGCTCGAGGTGATCGACGAAGGTTCCAAGCGGGCGCGAAAAGTAGCGCAAGCTACGATGGGGCGTGTCCGCGAGGCCATCTTTGGCTCGGGGAAAAAAAAGCAAGGATAATTGCCGGGGCAGTCGAAAGCGCGAAGGCCTGAGTTCGAGGAGAGCGCTTTGGCGCGTCATCAGAGTGGCAAATGACGCGTGGCGAGACAAAAGAACCGGATGACGCACAGGTCAAAGCAACCGCGGACGCAGCGAAAGAGGGTAATCTCGCAATCCCCCTTCGGTTTTGACGGAATCCTGACGACTGAGAGCTGAACAATGGCGACGCCCGAGCATAAGTTGACGGGAAAAAGCGCGGGAGAGGGAGTGCAGAATTCCGCGGAAAAGAAGGCGGCAGAGCCCGCGGAGGGAAAAGAAGCGGCGAGTGAGGAGTGGCGAGTGGCGCGCGGGCAGGGCGCAGGCGACGCCACAAGCACCGGTGAGCAATCCACGTCAACCGCTGGCGGCTACAAGATTCACATCCCGATGTACGAGGGCCCGCTCGATTTGCTGCTGGATTTGATCAAGCAGCAAAAAATGAGCATTCACGACATTCGCATCTCGGAAATCACCGCGCAATATTTGGATTATTTACACAAATTGGAAGAATTGGACGTGGATGTTTCTGCGGAATTTATTTACATGGCGGCGACGCTGATTTATATCAAGAGCAAAATGCTGCTGCCGTCGGACCCGCTGGCGACTCCGGAAGAGCAAGCCGCGGACCCGCGCACGGAGTTGGTGCAACGGCTCGTGGAACACGAAAAATTCAAAAACGCCGCGCAACTGTTGTACCAGAAACAGCAGATTGAAGAGAACGTGTGGTCAAAGCCGGACAAGTCGCTGTACCAGGACCCAAGGACGGAAGGCGAGTTGGTGGTTTCGCTGGTGGATTTGGTGAAGGTTTTTCAGCAAGTGCTGGAGCGTCGCAAGGAAGTCGTTCGAATCGAGCTGCAGCACGAGCAGTTCACGGTGGCGCAGATGATCGCGCAATTGCGTGGGCGGATTATTGCCAGTGTGGAAAACAGCGTGAACCTGATTCAATTTTTTGAGGCGTGCCCATCGCGGCACGCGATGATCGTGGCGTTTCTGGCGGTGTTGGAAATGGTGAAGCTGCAGGCGGTGGCCCTGGTGCAAGAGAGGATGTTTGGAGAGATTGTGGTAAGGAAGGGCAGGGCCTTCGACGTGGTGTTTGATGAGAACGGAGCGATTCGCATGGTGGATGAGGAATACAGTTAGGAACCCGCGAGCGGTTCGCTCGGGCTAAACGAGTGGCGCGGGTCCGGAAAGAAAAAGCAGAGGATAACGCAGGAAAGGAAGACGCGGGGTTCCGCTGGAGAGCAGGGAGGAAGCGGCAGCGGGGCTGGGGGCAAAGGCAGGAAGAGGCGGGGAAATCAGAAACGAGTAGACGATTTTGGGTCGAGGACCAAAAGGAGGGACGCGCCAAAGCGCCCCCCTACATTGCTGGGAGCAGCGTGAGGCGTGAATGACGAATGAAGAACGAAAAGCGGCCCTGGAAGCGATTATTTATGCGGCGGATGAGCCTGCAACCGTCGAACAATTGACAAAAGCGCTGGGGGAACAAAAATTGGCGGTCGAGGCCTCGCTGGACGAGTTGGTGGCGAGTTACGCGGCGGAAGAGCGGGGCGTCGAAGTCCGCGCGGTGGCGGGCGGGTACAAGATGTACACAAAGCCGCAGCAGCATGATGCGGTGCGGCGGTTTATCAAGAGCTTGCGGCCACCGCTAAGGTTGTCGATGCCGGCGCTCGAGACGCTGGCGGTGATCGCGTACAAGCAGCCGGTGACGGCGCCGGAAATTTCGGAGATTCGCGGAGTGAATACAGCGGGGGTGATCAGCACGCTGCTCGACAAGCATTTGATCTCCACGGCGGGGCGCAAGGAAGTGATTGGGCGGCCAATCCTGTATAAGACGTCGAAAGAGTTCTTGATGCGGTTTGGGTTGAGCGATTTGGAAGAGTTGCCGAGCCTGAAAGAGTTTGAGGCGCTGGCACGGGAGGCGCTGGGAAGCGATGAAGGGTTGGTGCCCGTGGATGAAAGCCTGACAAACGAGGCGAGCATTGGCGCGGGGAAAGAAGCGGCCGGCAAGGAAGGCCAGGACGAAGCGGTGGCGAGCAATGAGGGAATGCCGGAAGGGGAGAGCGAGAGTTCGAAGAAGGCCGCCGCGGCGACAGAGTGAAGAGCTGGAAAATGCGGAACGCGAAATACGCGATCGAACGTCAAAATGGAGTCAAAGAGCACGCAGCAGGGAAAACAGAGGGCACGGCAGCGTCGCCAGCAAGAGGCAATCGAAGCGAGATCCCGCAGCGACGCGCCGTAAACACGGCGGTTCCCCGCACCGAATGACCAGTTTTTGATTTCAGTTCTTGAAGAGAAAGCGGCGCAGCGGGAGAAAAAAGAACGGACGAGTACGAGCAAAGCTCGGGCGAGCGGAAGCGTGTGTTCGCCGGCCCGGTCGGTCATTGGCGCTGCTGGCCCTTTCTCTGGATCCGTTCCCGGGATATTGGAACGGGCGAGCGCCCCGGACTGACGACCCGCAGAAGGAGCGAACCAGCCCACGGTAGAACGCTACTGTGTGTGATTCCTGCCGCGTAGCATCAAATCATTCCGCTATCGAAGCTATGGAATGAATGGCCCGCATTACCATGGATGCGGCAAGCGGGACCCGCAAATAGGGGTCCTTAATAAACCAAACCTCGGTCCAGGGGTACAGAAGAGACGATAAGCGATGCAGGAGAGGTTGCAGAAAATCATTGCGCGGGCGGGGATTGCTTCGCGAAGGCACGCGGAGCAATTGATCCTGAGCGGCCAAGTGCGCGTAAACGGTCGCGTCGTGACCGAGCTCGGAACGAAGGCGGACGCGGCCACGGACCGGATTGAAGCCGCGGGGCGCGTGGTGAAAGGAGCAGAGCGGCGCGTGTACCTGGTGCTGAACAAACCGCCCGGGATTGTGTCAGCGATGGCCGACCCGGAACGGCGGAAGACCCTGAAAAACTGTTTGCGGGGGTTTCCGGCGCGCGTGTACCCGGTCGGGAACTTGGAGTACACGGCGTCGGGACTGGTGTTTTTGACCAACGACGGTGACCTGGCCGCGGAGATGCTGAAGCGCTGGGGCGAGCTGGAGCAAGTGTATTTGGTGAAAGTGAAAGGGATGCTGACGCTCGAGGAATTGGAGCGACTAGGGAAGGAGATTGGCGTGAGGATGAAGACGGTACGGCAGCCGGATGCGGCGCGGAGGAGGGCCGCGAATTACTGGTATGAAGTGCGCATGCGGGATACGAAGAAAGACGAAATGCGGAACGCGTTGTTTCGGGAGCAGCATCCGGTGGAGAAGATGAAGCGGGTAGGATTGGGGCCGCTGACAGTGGAAGGAGTGCAGGAGGGAAGGTACGAGATGTTGCGGGAGAGCGAAGTGGAGAAATTGCAGAAGGCGCTGCGCGGAGGGAAAGGAAGCAAGGGAAACAAATGAGCAAGAGAGGCGAGAAAGATGCAGCACATCCCATCGGGGTGGGTTCCCTCGCGCCAGGATTCCTCGGCGGCAAAATCCGCGGGCTCGGAATGAGCGTTCATGCGAGCTTTGCCGGAGCGGGAGCCTCGGGGAATGGCATCAGATCCAGGCGTAGGTGCTTGAGCCTCGCACGATAAATAGTCGCGAGCCATTAATAAAAGCGGCAGCCGCACTCCAAAGAGTCGATTCAAATCATGGCTTCGGAAAGATTGCAGAAGATTATGGCGGCAAGCGGGATTGCGTCGCGGCGCAAGGCGGAACAGATCATCGCGGCAGGACGCGTGACGCTGAACGGCAAGGTGGTGACCGAGCAGGGAACGAAGGCGGATCCGGAGCGGGACGAGATTTGCGTGGATGGGAAGCCGTTGAAGAGGCCGGAGCGGCTGCGGTATTTCCTGTTGAACAAGCCCAAAGGATATGTGACGACGGTGAGCGATCCCGAGGGCCGGCCGACGGTGATGGATTTGTTGCCGGGGGGCACGGAGCGCGTGTATCCGGTGGGGCGACTGGATTATGCGAGCGAGGGATTGCTCCTAATGACGAACGACGGTGCGCTGGCGCAGAAGCTGATGAACGCCGGATCGCATGTGCCGAAGATGTATCGCGTAAAGGTCAGTGGAAAGCCGGGGGAGAAGGCGATTGCACGGCTGCTAGCGGGTGTCACGATTGAGCTGGAGGACGGGAGACGGGTGAAAACGTCGCCGGCAAAAATACGGTTGGTGGAAGACGGCGCCAAAGGAAGAGGCGAGTGGCGAGTGGCGGGCGGCGTGCGAGCCAACCCCTGGTATGAGGTGACTCTGATGGAAGGAAGAAACCGGCAGATTCGAAGGATGTTCGAGCAAGTGGGGCATCACGTGGAGAAAATCAAGCGAGTGCAATTGGGGCCGTTGGTGTTGGACGTGGAGCCGGGGAAGTTTCGGGAGTTGACGAAGAGGGAAGTGGAGGAGTTGAAGAAAGCAGCCGGTGAAGAATAAGAAAACGAAACGCAGAGACTCGCCTGGGAACCACCAGGGGAAAGCAGTTCCCTTGGCTCGGGATGACCATGTTGAAGGCTCGGCCGCGGACGCATAGACCGGGAGGTGGCGAAACCAGGAGAGGATAATGCACAAGCACAGCGAGTCGTTCCTGACTCGCAGGTGCTGCGCAGAAAGTGCGAGAATGGTTGAGGCGGGCGAAAGCCGCCTCGGCACGTAAGGCCGCCGAACAGCGATGAGCCGGATGCCGGAAGCGACGAGGGATACCCAGGGGCGAGATGAGCAAAACGATTGAAGAGCTGATACCGGAGTATCTGCGCGGGCTGCCCGTTTACGTTCCCGGCAAACCCATCGAGGAAGTCGAACGCGAACTGAACATTCACGCAATCAAACTCGCTTCGAACGAAAATCCGCTCGGGCCGTCGCCGATGGCGATGGAAGCAGCTCGCAAAGTGCTGGCTGATTCGAACCGTTATCCGGATGGCGGGACGCTGCGGCTGCGGGAAAAAATTGCGGCGATGCACGAAGTTTCGCCGGATGAAGTTTTTATCGGGCTGGGATCGAGCGAACTGATTGACGTGGCGGCACGTGTGTTGCTCGGCCCGGGGGCGATCGGGCTAACTTCGAAAGGAACCTACCCGCCGTTTTCCACGGCGATTCGGGCAAATGGCGGGTCGCTTGAGCACGTGCCCATGTGCGCGTTCGCCTACGATCTGCCGGAAATGGCGCGTGCGATTACGGATTCGACGCGTATCGTTTATCTGGCCAACCCGAACAATCCGACGGGAACGGCGTTTGGGGCGGAGGAGTTCGAGCGGTTTTTGAGTCATGTGGGAAGCGACACGCTGGTAGTGCTGGATGAGGCGTATATCCACTACGCGGAAAGAGCGGGCATGCCGCAATCGGTGGAGCTTTTCCGGCTGCGCAAGAATTTGCTGATCTTGCGGACCTTTTCGAAAGTTTACGGCATGGCCGGGATCAGAGTTGGATACGGGATCGGTGCGGCGGCGCTCGTGTCGGCGATGAACAAGCTGCGCACGCCGTTCAACGTGTCGGGAGTGGCGCAAGCGGCGGCGCTCGCGGCGCTCGATGATCATGAGCACGTGAAGCGATGTATCGAGGCCAATCGCGTGGAGAGGAAGAGGATCACCGAGGAAGTGGCGAAGCTCGGATTGAAGCCGGTGAAGAGTGAGACAAATTTCGTGTTTGTGGAAACGGGACCGGAGGCGAAGGCCATCAGCGACGAATTGTTGCGGGAAGGCGTGATCGTTCGGCCGCTGGCGTGGATGGGCTTTCCGGAGGCCATGCGCATTTCCGTGGGGACTGCGGAAGAAAATGGCAAGTTGTTTGCGGCGCTTGGCCGAGTGCTGGCGAAGCACAAAGGGAAGCCTGAGTTGACGGCGCGATGAAGGAAGGAAAAACGCGTTAAACGGACCGGGTGATTCGTGACTGGTGAAAAACCCGGGGAACATCAGCCTGCGCGAAGGACTGGCGCGGGCGTTTCATTTAGGGGGCGGAGTCGTTTTTTGTGGAAAAGGAATTAACGCCGACCGCGGAAACGTTAGAGCACAGAGGACAGGAGAGAGGGAAGCAACGACGCGATGAGAGTGCTGGTTCCGGAAGGGTCGGAGTTTGGGGCGCAGAGCGGCGGCGATCCTATTGCGGGCATTTTGCGCAAGTACAAGACGATTGCGGTGGTTGGATTGTCGTCGAACCCGATGCGGCCGAGCCACGAAGTGTCGGAGTACATGCAACGCGCGGGGTATCGAATTATTCCGGTTAATCCCCATGAGACGGAAGTGCTGGGGGAGAAAAGTTATGCGCGGCTGGAGGACGTGCCGGAGGACGTAGATGTCGTGAATGTTTTCCGGCGAGCGGAAGAGGTGCCGCCGGTGGTAGAGAGCGCGATTCGCGTGGGAGCGAAGGTGGTGTGGATGCAGTTGGGAATCGAGAACGAAGAGGCGGCAGAGAGGGCCAGAGCGGCGGGATTGGCGGTGGTCGAGGATGCCTGCATTTTGATTGAGCATAGGAGGCGCGGGATGAGGGGATAGGGATTAAGAGCAGGGAAAAACCGGAAGAGGGGACAGGCTGGAGCGCGCCCCTACAAAGACCGTCCCGCGCGGAACAGATGCGCGGGCGTTTTGTTTGTGGGCCATGATCATTGGCGGAGAAAAAAGGCTATCGCAGGGGGCCACCGAGACGCAGAAGAGAAAAAGTTGCCGGAGTCGCACGAATCGAAGCAGGCTGCGCCCAGAATAAGGCAATGGTGCGAGGCGGATTGGCGGGGCCTTCAGTGTGGGAGAGGAAAAACCAGCAGGTTGCGCTTGCCGGGGACGACAACGCCGAGGAGCCGGCCGTCGGGAGAGATGGAGAATTCGCGGAAGCTGAGGCCGTGAAGAACGGGAACGGGCGTTGGCTGCGAGACCGGGATATCTTTGTTGGGCGAGACGGCGGCGAGCGGGGGAACGGGGAACCAGACGAGGTCGCCGGATTTTTTCTCGGGGGCCCGCTTGAGGAAAATGCGCGAATCGTCGGAAGTCCAACGATAGACGCCAAGGCCGACGCGCACGCGCGCGAGTTGGTGGGGATTCGAAAGGCTGCGGATCTCGAGGACTTCGCGGTCGATGAAATAGGCGGTTTTGGTGCGGTCGGGAGAAACAGTGAGGCCGCCTTCGTAGCCTTCGAGCGTGGCGAGCTCCTTGGCGGAGTCGTTGAGGATGTCGAGATATTGCAAACGGGGCGGGCCGGACATGGCGTGGTCCTGCTCGACGGCGACAGCGAAATTCATCCCGGGAATCCAGGCGGCGTCGCGAAAGGTGCGTCCTTCGTAGGGAGAAGGAACTGTGCCGGAGGAGAGGCGCGTGGTTTTGATGGAGAAGAGCGAGAGAGCCGGCACGGCTTGGGAGAGATAGGCGATGGTGTTGTTGTCGGGGAGAAAGGTGGCATTGGAGGAAGCGAGGATGAAGTTGTCGCCTTTGTCGATGCGAAGTCCGTGGCCGGAGTCGTCGAAGAGAAGCGTTTGGACGGAGTTGGTGGCGTTGCCGCTCTCGTCTTGCACGGTGGTGGTCATGAGCTGGACAAGGAGATAGCGGCCGTTAGGCGACCAGCGAATGGCGTCCACGAGGTAGCTGAACAGCTGATTGTCGCGCGTATATTTTTGGCCTTCGAGAAGATGGCGTCGCTTGCCGTGTGGCTCGTCAATCCAGATGTCGTCGTGCTCGAGGTCGTAAAGCTTGGTTTTGAGCTTGTGATAGGCGGAAAAAGCGATGGCGTCGTTGGGACCGAAGGAGAAGGCGGTGATTTCGTCGTCGATGGAATGAAGAGGATTGTCGAGGGTTTGGGCCCGGGAAGAGGAAAGAAAGAAAAAAGAATTCACACAAAGGACGCAGAGAGATGAGAGTACGCGGAGACAGAGGTGGCCCGTCGCGGAAAAAGAACAGGGTAAACGGGTGGACCCTCTTAGAAAGCGCCCGGCGTAAACCAGCGACGGCTCGCGAAAAGCGCTCGGGGTAAACCAGCGGCGACATTCGCAAAACAAGAGAGAGAAGATCATGGTTTGGGATGGGGGCCGCTGTAGTCGGAGCAGCAGGGTTTTTGGGAGGGAGTGAATTCCATGAGTTCGACGCGGGTTCCGTCGGGATCGTAGAGATTGAGCTGCCATTTGCCGTCACGGCCGATCTTTGGTTGTTCGGTGCCGTTCCAGCCGTTTGTCCGGAGCTGCCGCTCGGCGGCGTGAACGTCGGGAACCCCGAGAGCGATGTGGTTCATCACCCCAAGAGTGTGCTTGTCGGCGTTGGCGGGGACGTTGAGCATGTATTCAAGCCAGTCGGTGCCGTCAGGGACTTGCATGTCGACCCAGTTGCTTTCCTCGTCCTTCATGCCACCGTGCCAGTAGACATGGAAGCCGAGGATGTCTTTGTAGAATTTGTCTTCGGCGGCGCGATCGCGAACGACGAAGCCAGCGTGAATCAGGCGAGCGCTAATTTGACTGGCGGAAGTCGTGAACTGGCGGTGAGCGGGAGGTTGCACGAAGGTGATCGGAAGACCTTCGGGATCCTGAAAAGAAAAGTGAACGGTGCCGTTGAAATCTCTGGTAACCGGCTCGGCCCGGATGCTGTGAGCCTGGAGATAACGGTGCATTCCCATCGCGTCAGCAGTCGCAAAGGCGACTTCAGCGAGAAGATTTGCCTGAGAGCCGGAGGCCCCTTTTTCCAACGCAATTTGTTGGTGCTCGCTCAGGATGTAACACGGGCGCACCATGCCCGCGCAACCGGCGTCGCGAGAGGTGAGGCCAAGAACTTTGCTATAGAAATCGACCGCCGCGCGCGGGTCGGCGGACCAGAGGCGGACGTGAGTGATACCGGTGATAGCTGGCCGGACAGGCTGATCCTGGCCGCACAGGGACGCGGAGTAGTGCAAAGCAACCAGAGACAAAATCAGGATTATCGGAGCGCGGCGCATCGGATCACCTCAGGATTTAGGTACCGGCTTGGATTTTAGCTTACGGATTTCGTCCAGGCGAAGGCGGAGACGCTGCTCGAAGCCCTGGTCGGTGGGATGGTAGTAGGTGCGGCTCGCGAGATTGTCCGGGAGGCAGAGCATGTCGGTGACTTTTTCCGCGAAGTCGTGGGCGTATTTGTAGCCGTCGCCGTAGCCGAGATTTTTCATAAGGCCAGTGGGGGCATTGCGCATATGGAGCGGCACGGGATCGGCCTCGGTTTTGTGGACGTCGTCGAGGACTTCGCCGTAGGCGGCGTAGACGGCGTTGGATTTGGGTGCGAGCGAAAGGTAGACGGCGGCTTCGGCGAGGGCGAGGTGGCCTTCGGGCGCACCGAGGAAATCGAAGGCGTCTTTGGCCGCGAGCGTCATGGCCAGGGCGTTGGTGTCGGCAAGCCCGATGTCTTCGCTGGCCATGCGCACCATGCGGCGCGCGAGGTAGAGCGGATCTTCGCCGGATTCGATCATGCGCGCGAGCCAATAGAGGGCGGCGTCAGGATCGGAGTTGCGCACGGATTTGTGGAGCGCGGAGATGAGATTGAAATGCTCTTCCCCGGCTTTGTCGTAGCGGAGGAGTTTGCGCTGGAGAACGTCTTCGAGGAGTTCGCGGGTGATGACCCGAGCGGAGCCTTTCTTGGCCTGAGCGCTCTTGGCGGCGAGCTCCAGTGTGTTGTAGGCGGCGCGAGCGTCGCCGTTTGCGAAGGAGGCGATGCGAAAAAGAATGTCGTCAGACACTTCGGTAGGTTCGTTGCCGCGGCCTGGCACGGCCAGCAGGCCGCGCGCTTTGTCGGCGAGGGCGCGGCGAAGCAGCTCGACGATTTGAGGAGTGGTGAGAGGTTCGAGGATGTACACCAATGAAAGTGATATGGCCGGCTTCGACGTGAGGAAGGAAGGCGTCCTGCTGAGCTTTGTTGAAGCGGTGAACTTCGTCGACGAAGACAATGGTGCGGTGGCCGGAGGGCGATTTGTATTCGGCGGCGGCCATGACCTCCTTGATTTCCTTGATGCCGGCGAGGACGGCGCTGAAGGAGACGAACTCGGCGTGCGTGACGCGAGCAATGAGGCGCGCAAGCGTGGTTTTGCCGCAGCCGGGAGGTCCCCAGAACAGCATCGAGCCGATGTTGTCGCTTTCGATCTGCGTGCGCAGCGGCTTTCCAGGGCCGAGAAGTTTTTCCTGGCCGATGAATTCGTCGAGGGTGCGCGGGCGCATGCGCTCGGCGAGCGGCTGGTTGGCAGCCGGGACGTCGGAATCCGCGGGAGAGGCGGGGAGTTTGGAGAACAGGCTCATGGACTCTTTGAGTCTAAATCGTTTGGTGGGAAAGGTGAAAGGGGACAATTGTGCGGCGGGGGCTGGCAGCTCCCTGTTGGTAAAGAAAAGAAAGATGGTTTCAAGTGCGGCTTTCGAGACGCGCGGGCGCAGCGTGCTGCGCCCCTACAACTGCCGCAAGGTGGAGTTGCGCTGGCGGGCGGCTTCGTAGAAGACGACCGCAGCGGCAGCAGCGGCGTTGAGGGACTCAACGCCGCTGGCCATCGGAATGTGGATGCGGACGTCGGCGGAGCGCTCGACTTCTTCGGGGAGGCCGGCGCCTTCGTTGCCAACAAGAAGAGCGATGGGCTGGCACCAGTCGACTTCCCAGGGGGCGAGAAAAGGGGCGTTGGTAGCAGATGGCTCGTTCGTCTTGGCATGGTCAAAACCCGGAGAAACGCCGCTCATGGGGGGAAAAGCTCCGGGCTTGTCGTGCACGCTCGAGGCGAGGGTGTGGATGCCAGCCACTTTGCATTGCGTCAGAAGAATGGCGAGAGACATTCCGGCGAGGATGGGGAGATGGAGGGCCGCACCGGCAGAGGCGCGGAGCGCCTTCGGCGAATAGGGGCTGGCGGTGCCGCTGACGCCGGAGGCGGCAGTGGCACCGCCAGTCACGCCGAAAGCGGCGGCCGTTCGGAGGATGGTGCCGACATTGCCGGGGTCTTGTACGCCGGCCAGAACGACAAGAAGTGGCGCGCAAGCAGATTCAGGAGTGCGGACGAGATCGTCGAAGGAAGTCTCGCGTGGTTTCACCAGCGCTGCGACGCCTTGCGGGTGCTCGGTGTCGGCAAGGCCCTCGAAGAGGCGGTCGGTGGTGCGCAGGATGGGGAAGGCCATCTCAGGGCGATCGATGAGGGGCGCGAGGCGTTCGTGATGCCGCTGGCCGGCTTCGCTGAAGAGCACGGCTTGGATGGGACAGCCGGAGCGCAGCGCCTCTTCGACGAGACGGACGCCTTCGACACCGACAAAGCCGTTTTCCGTGGGCAGGCCGCCGCTGAGGGCCATGCGAAACTCCTTCAGCCAGCGATTGTCGCGGCTGGTGAGGGGCGCGGACTCCCCAGCGGCACGAACGTTATGCCGGGGTCTGCTGGGCATTGCGTCTGGCTTCATAGCGATGCAATCGCATGCAGCTCTGAATGAAAACAATTAGCAAGTCTTGCACACTATCGCATCTCAGGGGAAGCCGGTTGGCGACTCAAGTCAGGAACGGGTCGCCTCGTCGTGGGTCGATACCGCGGGAGTGATAAGTCAGATGCGATAGGAGGGGGGCCGAATGCCTTTGTCGCGGAGGTAGATTTCGGCTTGGCCGCGATGATGTGCGACATGGACGTACATGGCGAGGAGGACTTCGCGGCCGGGAAGACGACCGTCCGGGGAGTCGTGCACGGCGTCGAGTTGGGCGCCGGTGAGATTCGAGATCACCGAGGAACAGTACTCGAAAGAGTCGCTGAGGAATTTGACCACGGCGTCTTTGTCGGTCGGCGAAGGCAAGGCGGGAGGAACGGAATCCTTCAGACCAGCGCAGAATTGATAGTTGGTGGTCGCGATGTGGGACATCAGTTGGCCGAAGTCCATGGATTCGGGATGGGGGCGGAAGCCGTACTGGTCCGCCGGCATGGCCTTGGCCACGGCGACCGAAAGACCACTAAGAGCGGCAAAGTGCTTGGCGTATTCTCCAGCGGCATTGGACGCGTCCGGAGCCGCGACAGCCGGAAAAAGAGAAAGGGAAATCAGAACAGCGAGAGTCCAAACGGAACGGGACTGCATGGTGTGGCCTCCTTGAAGAGTGTTGTTGCTGGCCTTACTCGAATGTCGGACGCTTCCTGCGGCACACAGGCACAAGGTCCGTTCGCCGGTTGCCTCACAAGACCGGCAAGAATCCACCGCGAATTAGCTCCGAGATTCCTTTAGCTGAAAAGCCAAAGGAGGTCTAGAACAAAGACAACCAGCGAAAGCATGCCAAAATCCAATCAGATCAGCCAACTCATCGGCCGCCACACCCGGCTTTGCGAAATGGCCGCCAAGGAGGGCCGCGGTGTTGCGCGGGCCGGAGGGGGTATGGTAGCGTCGGCCCAATACGGGCAGCGCGTAAGGAGCGCTGCGAACACGCCGCCCTGAAGCTTCGTTGTCGCCGAGGGAAAGCGGGCGGCGCTACGGGTGGCGGTACGACTTCGCCAAAGGCCAAAAAATTGCCGGCTGAACTGCTGCGCGTCAATCCCATTAACCCGGAAAGGGAAGTGCTGCGATACGCGGCGGGTTTTCTCTCGCGCGGAAGTGTGATCGCGATACCCACGGACACTTTTTACGGACTGGCAACGGACCCGTTCAATTTGGCGGCGGTGGATGAGATTTACCACGTGAAAGGGCGGCCCGAAGCGCGAGCCCTGCCGATTCTGGTGAATTCGATCGAGCAGGCGGTGGCGCTGTCGCGCGGAACCCCGGGAAGCTTCATGCGGCTGGCGCACAAGTTCTGGCCGGGCGCGCTGACGCTGGTGGTGAATGCCGCGCACAAGATTCCGTTGAAAGTGACGGCAGGAACGGGGCGGGTGGCTTTGCGCTGGCCACGGAGCGAGGTGGTGCGGTGCCTGATTGAAGAGTTCGAGGGGCCGGTGACAGGAACGAGCGCGAACATTTCGGGATTTTCTTCGTGCGCCAGCGCGGCGCAGGTGATGAAGCAGCTGGGTTCGCGCGTGCCGCTGGTATTGGATGCCGGCGAGACCGGCGCGACGCTGCCGTCGACGATCGTGGAGTTGAATGGAGACGCGTGGAGGATTGGAAGGGAAGGCGCGATTGCGGTCGAGGAGATCGAGAGGGCGATGAAGGAGAGGGGATAGAGATGGTGATCGGGGATGGCGATTCTAGAACAGATGACGCAGAGACCCGGAGGGCGCGGAGTCAGCCGGTGAGAACACAGAAGCGCATCCCTCGTTCGGCTTGGGATGACCAAGGGCGGTATCTTTTCAACGCGTTGCGCGATGGAAGCCGGCTATGTTGGGATGCAATGCCGTAAGGAATGCATAGTCACCGCGGGAGGAAGGATCGAAGGGGCCGAGAGAACGTCGGTGGACAGAGACAACGTCGTTGAACCATAGCGGCAGGTAGGGGAGATCCTCGGCAAGGATTTTTTGGACTTCGCTCGACAAGGCTTTCCGTTTTTCCTGGTCCATTTCCACGCGAATCTGATCGGTGAGCGCGTCGATGCGCGGATTGTGGTAGTGTCCGCGATTGGCTCCGTCGGGCGGGAAGCGCTCGCTGAGGTGGAAGACGACGGTGGAGGCGTCGGGAGTCTCGCTGGACGTGAGCAGACGGAACGCGCCGCGCTTGGGCGATTTGTTCGTGGGATTGCGGATGAAAAGGAGACTGGCTTTTGACAGTCCAGCTCCGAGAATGGTGACCCTTCAGCGGGGAGGGGCATAGGAGATTTTGCCGAGGATGGCCGGACCGCTCGCGCCGGTGGCAGAAGGCAGATTTGCCGGGCGCTGGTTAAAGGTTTCATAAGCGAGGAGAGCGAAGGCGAAGGCTTCTTTCGCGTCCTCGGGCACGCCGAAGCGCGAGGAAGCAAGGACGGACATAAATGAAGCTTGCTTTTTTTGATGTGGGAAACCCTGGGCAGGTGTGGCGAGCGTCATTTCGGCAAAAGCTTTCTTCGGAAGTGCCGTGAAATTTACGGCACGCGGTGGAACGACGGTAAAGGCCGAAAGCTGTTCGAAGAGCAGGGGGTTATGCGCGCCGCCGCCGGAGACGATGAGCTCGTGGATCCGGTGATTGGGCAGGACGAAACGATGGAGAGCGTCGCCGACGGAAGCCGCCGTGAACGCAGTGGCGGTGTGAATGAGGTCGTTCGGTCTAGCCCGGTAACGTCGCCCGAGAACGAGAAGCTTCTTGACATAGGCCGCACCGAAGTATTCCCGCCCCGTGGATTTGGGCGGTTTGCGTTTAAGGTAGGGATCCTGGAGAAGAACCTTTAGCAGGGGCGGGTTGATTCGGCCCCTTCGCGCGAGGCGAGCGTCTCTGTCGAAACGCTCGCGGCCATGGGTGAAATGTTGGACCAGGGCGTCGATCAGCATGTTGGCGGGGCCGGTGTCGAAGGCAAAAACCTGCGAAGGTTTCGCATTGGCGGGGATTACCGTGATGTTGGCGATGCCGCCGAGATTGAGCGAGACGCGACCAAGTTCTGGATGGCGATAAAGAAGATAGTCGACGTAGGGAACTAGCGGGGCACCCTGGCCGCCGAGGGCCATGTCAGCGGGGCGAAAATCGGAAACAGTGGTGATGCCGGTGCGTGCGGCGATGACCGAGCCGTCGCCAATCTGGAGAGTGGAGGCGGTCCATGCCCCGAAATACCTGGAGGCGACCCCCTGGTGAAAGATCGTTTGGCCGTGAGAGCCGATGAGGGAGACGCGCTGCGGTGGGACGCCTAAGCGGCCGCAGGCGGCGAGAGCGGCTTCGGCAAAAATTCTTCCCAGGCGAAAGTTGAGCCGACTCAGGTCTCCAGCACCTATCGGTTGCTGCTCGGCGACGCGAAGGATTTCTTTGCGCAGCGGGCGAGGAAAGGTGAACGAAGTCTGACCGAGCAACTTCGCGTTTAGGTTCGGAGGCGCGCCGGAGATGCGAGCGAGGGCGACATCGATTCCGTCAGCGGAGGTGCCGGACATGAGGCCGAGGACGAGCATGTCAGCATTATCAGAGATTAGCGCTTCCCCGTTCGCTGCAAAATCCAGTGTTGGTCCTCATCTTCGAAATAGCCCCACCCACTCTTCCGGTTCGGAACGACCTCTGATCGAAACTTGTTCGTGCTGCCGCGGTTTGCTCATGAAATTTGCTTCTTGAGCTCGGCGAGGAGGTTGAGGGCCTCGAGAGGTTTCAACTGGTCGAGGTCGGCGTCGCGCAGCTTGTCGAGCACGGCCCGGTCAAGCGCGGTGAAAAGGATTTGTTGGTGGCCGTTGCTGCCGGGGGCTTCGCCGGCGGCGCCTGGAGAGAGCGTTTCGCTGAGCTCGCGCTCGCTTTGCTCGTGGCGCTTCAGGACTTCGCGAGCGCGCTCGATGACCGAGCGTGGGAGGCCGGCGAGGCGAGCGACTTCGATGCCGTAGCTTTTGTCGGCGCTTCCGGGCTCGACGCGGCGGAGAAAAATGATTTCGCTGGGCGTTTCTTTTACCGATACGTGGACGTTTTTCACGCCCGGAAGAAGATCGGCGAGTTCGGTGAGTTCGTGATAGTGCGTGGCGAACAGCGTGCGCGCGCGAGTGTGTTTCTGGAGGTGCTCGACGACGGCCCAGGCGATGGAAAGGCCGTCGAAGGTCGCCGTGCCCCGGCCGACTTCGTCGAGCAGGACGAGGCTCGAGGGGGTGGCGTAATTGAGGATGGCGGCGACTTCGCTCATCTCGACAAGGAAAGTGGAGCGGCCGCGCGCAAGACTGTCACTTGCGCCGATGCGCGTGAAGATGCGGTCGGTGATGGGAAGTTTGGCCTGGCGCGCGGGAACAAAGCAACCCACCTGGGCCATGAGAATAATCAGGGCAGCCTGGCGCAGATACGTCGATTTGCCGCCCATGTTCGGGCCGGTGATGAGAAGGAGTTGCTGGCGGCCGGGCTCCAGGCAGAGATCGTTCGGAACAAAGCGTTCGCCGCGCTGGTGGAGAAGTTCTTCGATCACGGGATGGCGGCCGCCGACGATGAGCAGTTCGCCGATGGAATTGAATTCCGGGCAGGTGTAGCCGCGGTCGGCAGCAAGCTTGGCGAAGGCCGCGAGAACGTCGAGCTGAGCGACGGCGGAAGCCGTGTGCCGCAGGCGCGCGGCGTTGGCGGCGACGAAGGAGCGAATATCGATAAAGAGCTGGCGCTCGATTTCCAGAATGCGCTCGTCGGCAGCGAGGATTTTGCGCTCGTATTCCTTGAGTTCGGGGGAAGTGAAGCGCTCGGCGTTGACGAGTGTTTGCTTGCGCTCGTAGTCCGCGGGAGCGAGATGCAGATTGGGCTTCGAAATTTCGATGTAGTAGCCGAAAACCTGGTTGAAGCGGATTTTGAGCGACGCGATGCCCGTGCGTTTGCGCTCGCGCTCTTCCATGGCGGCGATGATTTGCTTGCTGTGCTGGCTGAGGTCGCGCAACTCGTCGAGTTCGGCGTGATAGCAGCCGCGAATGATGCCTGGTTCGGTGGCGAGGGCGGGAGGCTCGTCCGAGATGGCGCGTTCGAGGCGTTCGCGGACGTCAGAGAGCTCGTCGATTTCTTCGTGGAGGCGGCGGAGGAGTTCGCTGCCGCCGACAGGCGGAGGCGTGACAAAATTCTTCAACACCGGGAGCTGACCAAGAGATTTGCGAAGGGCGACGAGTTCGCGCGGGGTCGCAAGACCCAATGTGATGCGGCTTGTGAGCCGTTCGAGATCCAGAATTCCCCGGAGCTCCTTGCGGATTTCACCGCGAACGACGGTTTGCTGCACGAGCTGAGTGACGGCGGCGAGGCGGGCTTCGATCGCATCGCGATCGAGAAGCGGCCGGAGAAGCCAGGTGCGCAGCAGGCGCGCCCCCATGCCGGTGACGGTAACGTCCAACGCGGCGATGAGCGTGGCTGGTCCTGAGGACCGACCGGTTTCCTCCGAAAAAATTGGCGTGAGCAGTTCGAGATTGCGCACGGAGACGGGATCGAGAACAAGCGTGTCGTGGTGTTCGTAATAACGGACGCGATCGAGATGGCCGAGGGCCCCCACGCCAGGAGCGTCTGCTCTTTCGCAGGCTTCGCCGGAGCGGTCGCCGCGGGCGGCGTTTTCGCGCAGGTAATGAATGACGGCTCCGGCAGCGGAAAGGGCCTGCGGATGAGCGTCGAGGCCGAAGCCGGTGAGTTCGGCCACCCCGAACTGTTCGCGAAGAATGCGTTCGCCGTAGTCGCGCTGGAAGGTCCAGTCTTCGAGGCGGGACTCGATGCCGCCGGTGCCTTCGAGGAGCGAGGTTTTCGCGGTTTCGAACAGCTGCGGGGGACGCGGGAGCAGGGTTTCGCGCGGGCGCAAAAGCTGGAGTTCGTCGCGCAGAGCTTCCTCCGCGCGCGGCCCGGAAAATTCCGTGGCTTGAAATTCGCCGGTGGAGAGATCCACGAACGCGAGGCCCAGCGGTGAGCCAGACGGGTGAGGCGCAACGGCGGCAAGGAAATTGTTTTCGCGAATATCGAGGACGCCAAGATCGGTTGCAGTGCCTGGGGTGATGACGCGCACGACCTCGCGGCGCACGAGTTTTTTGCCGGGGCCCGGCTGTTCCATCTGGTCGCAAATGGCGATCTTGAAGCCGGCGCGAATCAATCGGGCGAGATAGCCTTCTGCGGCGTGATAGGGAACGCCGCACATGGGGATGGGCTGGCCTTTTTCCCGATTGCGGGAGGTGAGGGTGATTTGGAGTTCGCGCGAAGCGATCATGGCGTCTTCGTAAAATAGCTCATAGAAATCGCCCAGGCGGAACAGCAGCAGCGCATGGGGGTAGCGCGCCTTGATGG